>Ga0209379_10000046_pt1 | contig 195991 bp, 178 predicted proteins | sample tdDd001_FD_187124 | JGI IMG/M metagenome (GOLD analysis project Ga0209379, IMG submission 187124) | Marine sediment microbial communities from the Atlantic coast under amendment with organic carbon and nitrate - tdDd00.1 (SPAdes)... | ecosystem: Environmental > Aquatic > Marine > Coastal >...
GAATACATCGAGTACTACAATACCAAACGTATAAAAGTGAAACTAAAAGGCCTGACTCCGATAGAATATCGAACTCAGGCCTTGAAAGCCGCTTAACAGAAATGTCCAACTTTACGGGGTCACTTCATGCTTCGGCTTTTTTAATCCCACTCATAATAGCTTTTTCTGAGTGCTGACCTGTAAACCATCCGACATAAAAAAAGCAGCCATTAGGCTGCTTTTTCAAATCTGACTTAGTCAATTAACGCTGCTTGTTACGAGCACCTTGCTGACCTGAGCCTTTCTTTGGCTTACGGCGAGCAGGGTTGTTGCTACGACCACCACCGCTGTTTACGCGCTCTTCGTGACGCTTAACTGCGCGACGAATCTTCTGACTGCGTGAACGCTCACGTTTACGAGATGAGTTTGCTTTGCTCTCATCTAGAAGTGTTTGACGCTCTGGGCGAAGTTCTACTAGCTCACGTAGGTAGTTAACCTCTTTAAGGTCAAGCTCCATCCATCCACCACGAGGAAGTTTCTTGTCCAGGTAGATGTCACCGTAGCGCACACGCTTCAGGCGGCTAACAGTCGTATCCTGAGATTCCCACAGACGACGAACCTCACGGTTACGGCCTTCGTTGATCGCTACGTAGAAAGTGTGGTTCATACCATCACCACCTGCGTAAACCACATCTTCGAAACGTGCCATACCATCTTCCAGTTCAACACCACGAACCAGATTTTTAACTTTTTGCTCTGTCACTTCACCGAACACACGTACCAGGTACTCACGTTCTACCTGACGACTTGGGTGCATCAGACGGTTAGCCAGCTCACCATCCGTCGTGAATAGTAGCAGGCCTGAAGTGTTGGCATCCAAACGGCCGACTGAAATCCAGCGAGAGCCACGGATTTTAGGCAGACGGTCAAATACAGTACGACGACCTTCTGGGTCATGACGAGTACACAGTTCACCTTCCGGCTTGTAGTACGCGAGTACTCGACAAATCACTTCTTCCTGCGCTTTAGCAGAAACAGTATGGCCGTCGATACGCACAACTGCGTTTTCATCTTCCAGTCGTTCACCAAGCTTAGCAACGATACCGTTCACACTCACGCGACCCGCTTTAATTAAAGCTTCTAGTTCGCGACGAGAGCCATGACCAGCTCGGGCTAATACTTTCTGTAGTTTTTCGTTCATTTATCTACCTATGTGTCGTCTTCTCAGACGTCGAATAAACAAGTGCGACCAAAAATCGCGGTCGCACATTATCGCAAAAAGTGTGGTGAAAATCACGCACTTTTGATTACTCGAACGGTGCTGGGTCCCCAGAACCTATGCGAGCAATAACAGGTTCATCTTCGCTGAAATCAACCACAGTCGTTGGCTGCTCGCCAAGATAACCACCGTTAAGAATACAGTCGACAGCATGTTCTAGCTTGTCACGAATATCTTCCGGGTCAGACTCTGTCACATCGCTGCCTGGCAGGATAAGCGACGTCGACATCAGCGGCTCACCTAAAGCTTCCAGTAGGTCAAGAGCGATACGGTTGTCCGGAACACGAATACCAATAGTCTTGCGCTTCGCGTTCATTAAGCGACGAGGTACCTCTTTGGTTCCCTTGAAGATAAAGGTGTAAGGCCCCGGCGTGTTGTTCTTAAGCAAACGGAAAGCGGTGTTATCGACACGCGCATACAAGGATATCTCGGACAGATCGCGACACAACAAGGTAAAGTTATGCTTGTCGTTTAAGCGACGAATCTGACAAATGCGCTCTAATGCCTGTTTGTTTTCAAGCTGACAACCAAGTGCGTAGCCTGAATCGGTTGGGTACACCACTACCCCACCGTTACGAATGATTGCTACAGCCTGATTGATCAAGCGAGCCTGTGGGTTTTCTGGATGAACGTAAAAAAACTGGCTCATTGTAATTCCTCATTATCGAGTCTCACGACTCTATAGTTATTTGATATGGGCTGAATCTGTTGCCGAAGGCTCAATGCCCCAGTCCTTCCATACTGGTTCGACTCCCGATGGCAACCATAAATTTCTGCCTAGCTCCATCCAAGGCGACGGATAGTGGAAGTCACTGCCTTGCGAAGCTAATAGTTTGTATTGTATAGCATAATCAGCCAAGTTGCGCCTTTCTTGTTGAGCTTGTTGCGGCTGTGCGATTTCCATCGCGTCACCACCCGCTTCAACAAACGCAGCAAGTAGGCGTTTTACCCACTTTGCTGTCAGATCATAGCGACCCGGATGAGCGAGAACAGCCTGACCACCAGCTTGGTGAATCGCCTCTACCGCTTCTTTCATTGAGCACCATGTTGGCGGTACATATCCCGGGTTATTGCGGGTTAAGTATTTTTTAAACACCTGTTGCATTGTCTTGGCATATTGGTTGTCAACCAGCCACTTAGCGAAGTGAGCTCGGGTAATTGGCGCTTCGCCTGCAATGAGTTTGACTTCTTCGAGTACACCTTCGCGAGTTGCTTTCTCCAAACGGGAGGCGATCAACTCTGCACGCCCTTCTCTGTGTTTCTTTTGTTGTTCGATTAACGCATTCAGCGCCTGAGAATCAGGGTCAATATTCAAACCCACAATATGGATATCTTTGTTTTGCCACACGGTTGAGATCTCGATGCCGTTAATCAGCTTGAGCGGCAAATTGTTCTCTTTGATGTAGTGATGTGCAGGTGCTAGTCCACCTACCGTATCGTGGTCAGTTATCGCCAGAACGTCGAGCTGAAAACTCAACGCCCTGTCGATTAATTCGTTGGGAGGCAGTCGTCCGTCAGAGGCTGTGGTGTGACTATGTAAATCAATTCTCATAATTTTAGTTTTTTTAGTTGACTTTTTACCTCTGCACTAGTTAACTAGTACACAAATACGAAGTACCTGAATTAAGGCTCACTATGTTACAAGACATCAAGCTAAAGCAAAAAGTAAAAGTTACTGCTGGTTCTATCAAGAATAGAACAGCTGATCTTGCTTGGTGGCGCACTTGGACAAGTTCTTGGTGGGCTAACGTGTACTTTTAATAAGTAACAATCATGTTTGAAAGCCCGCTACTAAAGCGGGCTTTTTTGTTTTGTAATCTGCCTCACACCCAACTGCTCAAACAATGGACAAATTTAACCGAAACTTGATTGGGCACCTGTTCGCTTTATGCGACTATGTAGGCAGGAATAAATTTTTAGAGATAAGGAGGTCTGGTGAACAAGGCCATTGAAATCAAAAAGCTAGGCGCTATCGAATTACTACGAACCACCGCACCTTATGCCGAAGATCCGACTCAGTTGTTTCACACCTTATGTGAGCATAAAAGTGACAGCCTGTTACTAGAATCCGCAGAGATCGATTCTAAGCAAGATCTGCAAAGTCTGCTCATTGTCGACTCTGCTGTACGTATTGTCTGTTTTGGCCATACAGTGACGATGACTGCACTCACTGACAATGGCAAAAACCTGCTCTCTCATCTTACTAACAACATTAACGTCAATATTGAGCACACATTTGACGGCAGCCAGTTGGTACTACAGTACGCAACGCCTTGCGATACATTAGACGAAGATTCCCGTCTACGCGAAGCGTCGTCATTCGACGCATTACGCCTGATTCAACATAGCTTTGATATCGAGGCGCTACATAAGCACGCTGTCTTTATTGGCGGTCTGTTTGCGTATGATTTGGTGGCTAACTTTGAACCTCTGGGTGACGCGCAAGCGACCAACCAATGCCCTGATTATGTCTTCTACGTCGCTGAGACGCTTCTGGTCGTCGATCACCAGAAACAATCCTGCGACCTTCAGGCGACACTGTTTGCTGACGACTCAAGTCGTGAAAGACTAGAGCAACGCATTGAATCTATTCGTCAACAGTGTGCCGACCTTAAACCTTTACCAAAGGCAGTGCCAGTCGCTGATACTACAGCCCAGCCAAGTATTGCAGATCAAGACTTCTGTCAGATTGTCCGTGATCTGAAAGAGTATGTGGTGAAAGGAGACGTGTTCCAGGTGGTACCTTCCCGTCGCTTCACTCTCCCTTGCCCATCACCGCTTGCAGCGTACAAAGCCCTTAAGCAGAGCAACCCAAGCCCTTACATGTTCTATATGCAGGATGAACTGTTCACTCTGTTTGGCGCATCTCCTGAAAGCGCTCTTAAGTACGAAACCAGCACCAATCAAGTAGAGATCTACCCTATTGCCGGCACGCGCCGCCGCGGTAAACGTCCAAACGGTGAGATTGATTTTGATCTCGACAGCCGTATCGAACTTGAACTTCGTACCGATAAGAAAGAGAACGCAGAACACATGATGCTGGTTGATTTAGCACGTAACGATGTCGCGCGTATCTCACAACCGGGCTCTCGCCATGTGGCCGATCTGCTGAAAGTAGACCGCTACAGTCATGTCATGCACTTAGTTTCTCGAGTGGTTGGTCAGCTAAGAGAAGACCTTGATGCCCTGCACGCTTATCAGGCGTGTATGAATATGGGCACACTGACAGGGGCTCCAAAAATCCGTGCTATGCAGTTGATTCGCGATGTCGAACAGGCTCGTCGCGGCAGTTACGGCGGCGCTGTTGGTTATCTGACAGGTGAAGGCACGCTGGATACCTGTATTGTTATCCGTTCTGCGTATGTCGAAAATGGCATCGCTCAGGTTCAGGCCGGTGCCGGTGTGGTATTTGATTCAGATCCACAAGCTGAGGCTGACGAAACTCGCGGTAAAGCACAAGCAGTAATCTCTGCTATTCAGGCAGCACATAAGGAGTAGCAACGAGATGGCGAATATTATTTTTATCGATAACTTTGACTCTTTTACCTACAACCTGGTTGATCAGTTCCGTTCACTGGGTCACCAGGTGACGGTGTATCGTAATAACATCGCAGCGCAAGCTATCGAATCAGCAGTAACAGAACTGGATAATCCGGTTGTACTGCTCTCTCCGGGACCAGGTGCCCCTTCCGAAGCAGGCTCGATGCCAGAAATCATTCAACGCCTTAAAGGCAAGGTACCTATGATTGGCATCTGTCTTGGTCATCAGGCGATAGTTGAAGCATACGGCGGTACCGTAGCGGGTGCTGGTGAAATCATCCACGGTAAAGTGTCGATGATGGAACACGATAACCACCCGACCTATCAGGAATTACCATCACCACTTGCCATCGCTCGCTACCACTCATTGGTTGCGACTGAAGTGCCTGATGCTCTGACCATTACCGCAGAGGTTGATGGTTTGGTCATGTCTGTAGTACAAGAGCAAGACAAGGTATGTGGATTCCAATTCCACCCAGAATCGATTATGACGACTTATGGTGCAACGCTGCTGGCGAATGCAATCGAGTGGGCTTTAGAGAATAACGGCAAGTAAGGAACAGAATCATGGAACAGATTATTAATAAGCTCTACGAGCAGCAGTCGCTCACTCAACAAGAGAGCCAACAACTATTTGACGTTATCATTCGCGGCGAGTTAGACCCGATCCTGATGGCGTCTGCTTTAACTGCACTGAAAATCAAAGGCGAAACGCCAGATGAAATCGCTGGCGCAGCTAAAGCACTACTGGCAAACGCTAACCCGTTCCCGCGTCCTGACTACGATTTTGCCGATATCGTTGGCACTGGAGGTGATGGTCACGACACCATCAACATCTCCACTACGGCGGCTTTCGTAGCGGCAGCTTGCGGTTTAAAGGTGGCGAAACACGGTAACCGCAGCGTTTCAAGTAAATCTGGTAGCTCAGACCTGCTTGACTCATTCAGTATCAATCTGGCAATGAGTGCTGAAGACACACGCACCGCCGTCGATAAGCTAGGTGTTGCCTTCCTGTTTGCGCCTCAATACCACCTTGGTGTTCGCCACGCGATGCCAGTACGTCAGACAATGAAAACGCGCACTATCTTCAATATTCTTGGCCCACTGATTAACCCGGCACGTCCAAACATCGAACTGATGGGTGTGTATAGTGAAGAATTAGTCGACCCAATCGCTGAAACTATGCTGCAAATGGGTATGAAACGCGCAGCGGTTGTTCACGGCAGCGGACTTGATGAAGTGGCGATTCATGGCAAAACAACTGTCGCAGAAATTAAAGATGGTCAGATCCACAAATACTCGCTGACTCCGGCAGACTTTGGCCTTGATGAGCACCCTCTTGAAGCGATTAAAGGTGGAGACCCGGAAGAGAACCGCGCCATCATAACCAATATCCTGACAGGTAAAGGGACTGACGCTCAACTTGGCGCAGTCGCCGTCAACGTGGCACTTCTGATGCGCCTATTCGGCCATGAAGATCTTAAAGCCAATACACAACAAGCCATTGAAGCAATGAACTCAGGCAAGGCATACCAGCTGGTTCAGCAGCTGGCTGACCACGCATAACAAGGTAAGCAAAATGACTCAGGTGAAAGAGAAATTATCCGAGCACGTTTCAGTCAAAGAGGCTGAAATGGCAGAAGTATTGGCAAAAATTGTTCGAGACAAGTACCAATGGGTCGCGGAGCGTAAACAGTCTCAGCCATTGGAGACATTCAGAGATACGCTTGTTGCTTCAGATCGTAGCTTTTATCAGGCATTGAATCAGCAGCAAACGGTCTTTATCACTGAATGTAAAAAGGCTTCACCATCTAAAGGCCTTATTCGTGATGATTTCGACCTTGATTACATTGCCAGCGTATACAACGACCATGCGAACGCGATCTCTGTTCTGACCGATGAAAAGTATTTTCAAGGCAGCTTCGAGTTTTTGCCACAGGTAAGAAAACAGGCTAAACAACCAATCCTGTGCAAAGACTTTATGGTCGACAGCTATCAGGTTTATCTGGCTCGTCACTACAGTGCTGACGCTATTCTGCTGATGCTGTCGGTGCTAGATGACCAAGAGTATGCACAATTAGCAGAAGTCGCCCACTCGCTTGATATGGGTGTATTAACAGAAGTCAGTAACGAAGATGAGTTGCATCGCGCGGTGAAACTTGGCGCGAAAGTGATCGGTATTAACAACCGTAACCTGCGCGACCTTTCTACCGATTTAAATCGCACTAAGGAGCTGGCTCCGACCATTCGTCAATTAGCTCCTGAAGCGACCATTATTTCTGAGTCAGGTATCTACACTCACCAGCAGGTGCGCGACCTTGCACAGTTTGCTGATGGATTCCTGATTGGCAGTTCTTTGATGGCAGAAGAGAACCTTGAACTCGCAGTACGTAAAGTCACGATGGGCGAAAACAAGGTTTGTGGCCTGACTCATCCGGATGATGCAGCAAAAGCGTATCAGGCAGGCTCAGTGTTTGGCGGGCTCATTTTTGTCGAGCAGTCTAAGCGTCATGTCGATTTGGAAGCGGCTCGTCTGACAATGAGCGGTGCTCCTCTTAACTATGTTGGTGTATTCCAAAACCACGATGCTAAGCAGATAATCGATACGGTAAGTGAGCTCGGCCTTTCAGCTGTTCAGTTGCACGGTGCCGAAGATCAGCAGTTCGTTAACCAAATCAAAGCTCAACTTCCCGCTCAGGTTGAAATCTGGAAGGCCTACGGCGTTAGCGAGTCAGTGCCTGAACTGATTAATGATAACGTTGACCGTCATTTACTGGATACCAAAGTAGGGTCACAGGTTGGTGGTACAGGATTAGTGTTCGACTGGTCTCTGATAGGTGACCCATCCAAAGTGATGCTCGCCGGAGGAATTACTCCTTTCAACGCCCAAAAAGCCGCTGAACAAGGCTGCCTCGGCCTGGACCTAAACTCAGGCGTTGAACACTCTCCGGGTAAAAAAGATGGCGAGAAGCTGGAACAAGCCTTCTGCGCGATAAGAAACTACTAATTTATTAGCAGCGTGAGACGCTCACGCTGGACAAATTTAAGGAATTACACCATGGCAAAACTAGATGCCTACTTTGGCGAATATGGTGGTCAGTATGTACCACAGATCCTTGTCCCGGCTCTTGAGCAGCTAGAACAAGCTTTCATTGATGCTCAGCAAGATCCTGAGTTCCATAGCGAGTTTATGTCTTTGCTGCAAGAGTATGCGGGTCGCCCTACGGCGCTCACTCTGACTCGCAACCTGACTAAAGGTACCAAGACCAAACTTTATCTTAAGCGCGAAGACCTGCTGCACGGTGGTGCACACAAGACTAACCAGGTACTGGGTCAGGCGTTACTTGCTAAGCGTATGGGTAAGCATGAAATCATCGCTGAGACGGGCGCTGGTCAGCACGGTGTTGCGACAGCCTTAGCTTGTGCGTTACTAGGACTGAAATGTCGCGTTTACATGGGCGCTAAAGACGTTGAGCGTCAAAGCCCGAACGTATTTCGTATGAAGCTTATGGGTGCTGAAGTCATTCCGGTACACTCTGGTTCAGCAACGCTGAAAGATGCTTGTAATGAAGCATTGCGTGACTGGTCTGCAAGTTATGAAGAGGCGCACTACCTACTAGGTACCGCTGCGGGCCCTCACCCATTCCCAACCATTGTTCGTGATTTCCAGCGCATGATTGGTGAAGAGACTAAGAATCAGATTCTTGCTCGTGAAGGGCGTCTGCCTGACGCCGTGATCGCTTGTGTCGGTGGTGGTTCGAATGCCATTGGTATGTTCGCTGACTTTATTGAAGAAGAGAGTGTTCGCCTGATTGGTGTAGAGCCAGCAGGTAAAGGTATTGATACTGACCAGCATGGTGCGCCGCTTAAACACGGTAAAACAGGTATCTTCTTTGGTATGAAAGCTCCATTGATGCAGGACGAAAATGGTCAGGTAGAAGAGTCTTACTCTGTCTCTGCAGGTCTGGACTTCCCATCAGTCGGCCCTCAACACGCTCACCTGAACGCTATCGGTCGCGCTGAATATGACAACGTGACGGATGATGAAGCATTGGAAGCGTTCCAGGAACTCGCCCGTAACGAAGGTATTATTCCGGCACTAGAGTCTTCTCACGCACTCGCACACGCTCTGCGTATGGCGCGTGAAAACCCTGAGAAAGAACAACTATTAGTAGTAAACCTGTCAGGTCGTGGTGATAAAGATATCTTCACCGTCCATGACATTCTGCAACAAAAAGGAGCGATCTAATGAACCGTTATGAAAATCTATTCGCGCGCCTCAACGATGATAACCAAGGCGCATTCGTTCCGTTCGTAACGGTTTGCGATCCAAACCCTGAGCAATCTTTTAAGATCATGGAAACACTGGTTGAAGCGGGTGCCGATGCCCTTGAACTCGGTATTCCATTTTCAGACCCTTTAGCTGACGGTCCGACAATTCAGGGGGCTAACATTCGAGCTCTTGATTCTGGTGCGACGCCAGATATCTGTTTCGATCTGATTGCCAGAATCCGTGCTAAATACCCACAACTTCCTATTGGTCTGCTGATGTACGCGAACCTGGTTTACTCACGTGGTGTAGAAAACTTCTACCAGCGTTGTGCTGATGCGGGTATCGATTCAGTACTGATTGCTGATGTACCTACCAATGAGAGTGGTGAGTTTGTTGCGGCGGCAGAGAAGTTTGGTATCCACCCTATCTTCATTGCACCACCAACAGCTAGTGATGAGACTCTACAGCAAGTTTCGCAACTTGGTGGTGGTTATACTTACCTGCTTTCGCGTGCTGGCGTAACTGGTGCGGAAACTAAAGCCAATATGCCGGTAGGAGATATGCTAGAGAAGCTAAACCAATTCGACGCTCCACCAGCGTTGTTAGGTTTTGGTATCTCTGATCCAGCTCAGGTGAAACAGGCGATTGAGGCTGGTGCTGCGGGCGCAATCTCAGGCTCTGCAGTCGTAAAAATCATCGAAAACCACCTCGAACAACCCGCAGAGATGTTAAATCAACTAGCAAACTTTGTTTCTTCAATGAAGGCTGCAACACACAAGTAGCGTGTTAGCCATCTAAACTGCTATGAGATCAGCTTCTTATCACAGGTAAAAAGCTGATCTTTTTTTTAACATTTTATGTTGCTTTTTCCTCTCTCCCTGACCGCTAAAACAAGCAATCAATCAGCCTTACCGTATAACCCCACCAAATAGCAAACGGTTGCTATTGAGCAAAAAATTAGCATTCATCAATAAAACGTCGATTATTGCCCTGATCAACACCCTGCCCATATTGCTAAATGTAAAATTTAAGTGTACAACGCAAGACGAAATTATTATCCGGTAACAAGTTTTAACTTGGTGGGTAATTCTAGGAAATTAAATTTTATTAGCACAGAGGTTATGGAAGTGTTAAAACAAAAGAATTTACTAAGCAACATTGGTGTTCAAGTCGTGATTGCCATGATCGTAGGTACTGCCGTTGGTGCCTTCATGGGAGAGAGCGCTACCATGTTCGCTCCACTTGGCGCGATCTTTATCAACCTAATCAAAATGCTGGTTATCCCTCTAGTAGCCGTTGCCCTTATTTCAGGCGCAGCTGGTCTGGGTAACAGCCAGTCGGCAGGTAAAGTTGGTCTGGTAACACTAGGTTACTTTGGTCTGACTTCGGCTCTTGCTGTAGCACTAGCACTCTTTATGGGTGAAGTATTTAAGCCTGGACTTGGCATCGACCTATCAGGCGTTGAAGGCATGTTCTCTGCGGAGTACGCTTCTAAAGGTGAATTACCAACTTTCTGGGCGACCATTACTGGTATGATCCCAACCAACGTTTTCCAATCACTGAACGAAGCAAACATCCTGCAGATCCTTGTGTTCTGTATGTTCTTTGGTATCGCGATTTCTAAGCAAGCAAAAGAACGCCGTGAACCAATCATGAACGGTGTAAACTGCATCGTTGACGCTATGGTATGGATGATCAACAAGGTAATGATCATTGCTCCAATTGGTGTATTCGGTCTGATGGCTGAAGCCGTTGGTACGTTTGGTTTTGCTGCCCTGATGGTGGTATTCAAGCTATTCGTTGTTTACGTAGCTGCGATCCTAATCTTTGGTTTTGTTGCTTACCCGCTAATGGTTCACATCTTCACTAAGACTTCAGCGAAGAAGTTCCTGGTAGCGATGAAGAAGCCACAAGCCGTTGCACTTTCTACTGCTTCATCAATGGCTACGCTTCCAGTAACTCTGGACACTGTTGAGCACGAGCTAGGCGTTAAGAACTCGACGGCTTCGTTTGTTTTACCTCTAGGTGCAACAATCAACATGTCTGGTAACGCAATCTACTACGGTCTGGTAGCGATCTTCTTTGCTCAGCTATTCAATATCGATCTTGGTATGGGTGCTTACATTGCGATCATCGTGACTTCTACTCTAGGTGCTGTTGGTCAGGCGGGTGTTCCTGGTCCATCATTCCTGGTTGTTGCAGTACTCCTGGCGGCTGGTATTCCAATTGAAGGTCTGCCACTGCTGTTCGCTCTTGACCGTATCTTCGACATGATTCGTACTGCGCTTAACATCACTGGTGATGCAGCGTGTGCAGTTATCGTTGATTCGCTAATTGAAGACGAAGAGAAAGAAGCGGAAATGCAAAAGCAAACTGCATAATTCGCTGACTATTCAGGTCAAAAAGCCACTCAATTGAGTGGCTTTTTTTATGTTCTGCTCATCGGTTATCTACACGCTGAGGAAATAACTGAAGTAGGCATTGTCACGCTGGTAACCTAATGACTCGTATAGCTTTTGAGCAACGAAGTTATCGCGCGCGGTCTCCAGACTAAGTCCATTGGCTCCCGTTTCAATGGCATGTTGTGTTGCGGCATTCATCAACACTCTCCCAACCCCAACTCCCCTCGCTTGCTCAGAGACAAACAGATCATTGAGAATCCAGCTTCTCTTGGCGGATATCGATGAGAACGATGGGTATAGTTGGGTAAAGCCCAATGGTTGCCCCTCGCCATCTGTCGCTAAGAAAATCACTGACTCCTTGTTGTCAAGCCGTTCATAAATGTAGTTTTTCGCTAAGTCCAGATCACTTTTCTGACCATAAAAAACCCGATAACTGTTAAACAGCTGAGCGATTGCATCGATCTGCGCGACTGTTCCTTTCACTACTTCGACTTTCAATCTTCGACTCCGAATATCCTTTTCAAATTGAAATCTAATAGTGTCTAGCGCACTGAAATTGTGCAATTCTATTGTTAGAAGCTATTAACTGAGTCGCAAATTTTTACCGGCGACTGCTAAACAAACACCACCACCAAATGCAGCCCAGCAACCATCCCTGTCAGGTTGCGCCTCATGGTTTGATAGGGGTCAGTCAGTTCGTCGCGCCACGTATGCTTCTCAAAGTACCAAATCGCCACGTAGCCCACACCGAGTAACGCAATCACCGCTGTCACACTCTGGCTGGTTTGTAATAACAGTAGCCACGCCATCAAGGCAAAAACATTACTCGCGATTAATGCAATTCTCTTACTGGTAGCGACTTGATGATTGAGGCTTCGCCCCCAAAGTACCCCGGAGAGAAAGCTAAGGATGACGGCACTGTAGGAGATAAATAACTGGGTCCCACCAATGGCCAATATCTGCATATCGAAAGCGATCATGACCGTACCAAGAAAAAATGGTACTAATCCCCGATAGCCTAGCTGTTGAATGGTTTTATTGTCCGAGTCCATATCACGTTGCCTACAGCTGCTGCTTGATCATGTTAATTAGCGAAGGGGCCTGAGGGTGAGTACTACTTGGGAAAGTCGCAACCACTTCGCCTTCACGATTTATCAGGTACTTGTAAAAGTTCCATCTCGGCTCAACGCCTGACTGCTTGCTGATTTCCGAAAAAACAGGATTAGCATCCCCACCACGAACACTGGAACGCGCCATCATAGGAAAGGTGACACCGTAATCGAGGTAACATACTTTGGCGCTGTTCTGCTCTGAGCCCCTATCTTGTTTGAAGTCATTACTGGGGAAGCCGACCACCGAAAAGCCCTGCTGTTTAAATTGCTGATGGAGCTCTTCTAATCCGGCAAACTGAGAAGTGAAGCCGCACTGACTGGCCGTATTGACGACCAATAATGTTTTACCCTTAAACTCTTCACACAGGTTTATTGACTCTGTCGAGTTGAGTAATCGTTGCTGCGCATCTAACAGGTTTGGACAGTCAGCGGCAAAGCTGACCGGGATGTAGGCACTCAGTGTCAACGCAATAACAGCAAATAATCTTTTCATCGTCTCGGGCTCATTCAGGTATAGTCATACTCTACTACTGCAATCAGCCCAGATTTGATCACTTACAGAGTAAGATATGGCGTCGCTAACTGACGAATATTGACTCTGGCTCCGAGACGAGCCGCGAGAAGGTACATTCCTGCAATTTTTCGATGCAAGAAGAGTGCATCTGCAGGAGGTGTGTGCCAGTAGTCCTGCTCTAAGCTCAAGATGGTGCCGGCTTCTCTTAGCCGCTGAGCAAGTCCACTGGCTTTGAAGTCGTACTCGTGATCCGCCAGCATTGGCTCACAAGCGAGTTTCACCAGCTCCAAAATAGCCTGCCTTTGTTCGGGCAGGATGTCCTGACTGAAGAATCCTATCTGCTCTAGTGCCCTATTCAGGCCTTGCTCGTCCCCTTTCAACACAGAGGAGAATGCTAGTCGATAGCCGTCACTAAAACCTTGCTCATACTCTCTCGTCGCACCGAAATCCAACAGACCGATCTGCTTGGTGTGCTGCAAATAAACGTAATTCGCAAAGTTGGGGTCTGTCTGAACCATTCTAAAATCGAACAGCTCTCTGAACATCAGCTCCAGCAATCGATGCATGATGAGATCTCGCTCAGGCTGCGGTAACGCGTCGACACCTTCTATTGACACGCCCTCGATAAATTCCATCGCCAACACCGAACTAGAGGTTATCGAGCGATCAATTTTCGGTACAACAAAGTGAGTGGTCCCTTGAAGCTCGTGATAATAACGCTCGGCGAATTGAGCCTCGCGCTGGTAATCCGTTTCATCATGTAACTGCTTTTTCGCTTCCTCAAGCAGCCCTTTGTAATCCACTGAATCTGGTATTAAGCCGACGATATTAAGCAGAGTCCCGACATTATCGACATCACTATCGATACTCTTCTTAATCCCAGGGTATTGGACTTTGACCGCGAGTTTGTCACCGCTATCGCTGTACGCCTGATGCACCTGTCCGATTGAGGCACTTGCAATCGGTTTAAAATTGAACGCGGTGAACTTCACCTTCCAATCTAAACCAAGTGAGTTTTCAAGCACTGAATTGAGTTGTTTAGCCGGAAGAGGATCCGCATCTGAGCGTAATCGAGCCAGAATCTCAGCCAGTTCAGGCTCAAGTACATCACCTGCATCCATTGACAACATCTGACCAAGTTTCATTGCCGCTCCACGAAGATGGGCTAGCTGCTCGGTGAGACGAGAAATATTCGCAGGTGTCAGTAACAGCTCTTTTGCTTTAGGTCTCTGTCCTTTGACCAGCTGTTTTGAACCTTCGGTTAATACATTACCGGCAACTCGGGTTGCCAGTGTGGCCAACTTACCAAAGCGTGAAATTCGGTGGGTCGGTATGTTTCTCTGTTTAGGTGACATATCGCATCTCTTTGAGGGTTCACCCTTGTATACGTGAAAGGTAAACAACGAGCTCAACTGACGGCAAAGTATCGTTAGTTCAGATGCTTAAACTGCAGCTCCACCAATCTTTGATACAGTTCGCAACTTACCATTAGCTGTGAGTGGTTGCCCACATCAACCAAGGTACCCTGGTCGAGCACCGCAATCTTGTCAGCGTGTTTAATGGTGGAGAGGCGGTGGGCAATAATGATGGTCGTTCTACCCTGCATCAGCTCTTCTAACGCCTGCTGGACATGATGTTCACTTTCACTATCGAGTGCACTGGTTGCTTCATCAAGCAGCAATATATTAGGGTCTTTCAGGATAGCACGCGCGATTGCGATTCTTTGCCTTTGACCTCCGGAAAGTCGAACTCCACGCTCACCGAGAAAACTGTTATAGCCTTGCGGCAAGTTAACAATAAAATCATGGGCATGGGCTTTTTTCGCGGCTTCAATCACTTGTTCATCCGTTGCCTCTGGATTGCCGTAACGGATGTTATGAAACACATCATGGCTAAACAGCGCTGGTTGTTGAGGAACTAACGCCATCTGCTGACGTAAATCGCTTGGAGAGAAATCACGCACGTCAACGCCGCCCAGTGATACTTTACCGATCTGAGGGTCGTAGAATCGTTGCAGAAGCTCAAACAGAGTCGTTTTCCCCGCACCGGACGGGCCAACTAACGCCAGCACTTTCCCTTCTTGAACCGATAAACTTAGCTGATGTAGCGCTGCTTGGTCTGGCCGCGAAGGATAGTAAAAACTGACCTGTTCAAAAGCGACGTCTGCACTGAGCGAATCAGGAGCGGATTGCGGCTCAACTGGCGCGACGATGTTACTCTCGACCTGCAGAATTTCTATCAAGCGTTCCGTTGCGCCTGCTGCGCGCTGTAGCTCACCCATCACTTCAGAAATCGTCGCCAATGACGAAGCAACCATAATGGCATAGAAGACGAATGCAGCAAGATCACCAGCACTCATGGCACCATTAATGACATCACTGCCACCAACCCACAACATGCCTGAAATAGCGCTGAACACAATGACGATCACACCGGCGATAAGTATCGCTCGCTGCTTAACTCGCTTGCGACCTATGGTATACGCGCGTTCAACCTCTTCAGCAAAGAATGACTTCTCCTGCGATTCACGACTATAACTTTGCACGGTTTTAATCTGTTCAATCGCTTCCCCCGCATAGCTGCCGACATCGGCCATCGAGTCCTGACTCTGACGAGATAATGCACGCACCTTACGCCCGTAAAACAGGATGGGTACCAATATAAAGGGCACACTTGCCAGCACTATCAGGGTCAATTTGATGTTGGTGGCAAACAACATAATGATTGCCCCTACACACATCAATGCACTGCGCATCGCCATTGAGAATGAAGAACCGATAATGCTTTGCAGTAAGGTGGTGTCAGTGGTGATACGCGACATAATGTCACCACTGCCATTTGTTTCAAAATAGCTCGGATGGAGGGTGATGACATGATTGAACACCGCCAGTCGGATATCGGCACTAACCCGTTCCCCCACCGAAGAGACCAGATAAAAACGGAAAAAGGTTCCGATAGAGATCAATACAGTGATCAGCAGAATAAACCCAATCGCACTCCCCAACTCCTGGGTCGACTGTTGGGCGAAGCCTTGGTCGATTAGCACCCTTACTCCTTGCCCCACAGACAAGGTCAGAGAAGCAGTCAATACTAAGGCAATCAAAGCGGCGGCGACTTTGAATTTATAAGGCTTAATGAAAGTCAGTAACTCAAGCAGAATACTGAGATTTTTATTGTTCGGCTTGGAAGATGTCGATTGTGAGTCTACTCGCGCAGATGATTGCATAGCACCGCCTTGTGATGATCAGTATTAGCGAATAAAACTAGGGTCTCTAGACTATCGCTAGGTGAACCAGATAGAAATAGTTGTTTTCACAAACTTGTACTTTACAGCAAGCAAAAAAAAGCCTGACCGGAGTCAGGCTTTAGATAACTCTATCCTATTGATTATAGGAAATGGAAGGTCGCGTTAAGAGAGAAGTTCTTAACGTCTTCTTCTTTCATAGAGAATACGTTGTAGCTTGCACCTAGTGAGATAGGACCCATTACAAAGTACTCAGCACCAACACCGTACATCATGTCAATTTCGTCTTCTTTGAAATTGCTGTTTTGACCAGTCAGCTCGTACGAGTGGATACCCGCTTTCGCGTAAACGTGCAGTGGACCAAAGTCGATGCTTGGCTTAGCTGCAAAGTAAACCGCTGAACCTTCTAGATCTAGTGTTTGGTTACCGTAACGAACGTTGTCGAAATCACCAAAGTTCTGGTAACCCGCTTCCAGACCGATGAACGGTAGAATACCGGTACCTACGTGAACGTTGTAAGACGTCGATGATTCGTTGCCCAGATCAGCTTGACCCACACTTGCGCTGCCGTAAATCCAAGAGTCCGCAGAAGCTGAAGCTGATGCGCCAATCAGAGCTAGCGCGAGTAGTGTCTTTTTCATAATAAACCTTCTCTAGTTATTAGCTGCAGAAGCTTGGGCTGGCAAGCTTCTGCCGTATTTGTCAAAATTCCGAACTGAAATATTTTAATGCAAGTTACATACCTAACAAGCATCAATCGCCATTTTAACTCGCTTGTCTGATACCGGGTATGGGGTACCAAGTTGCTGGGCGAAGTAGCTAACACGAAGCTCTTCAATCATCCAGCGCACCTGTTTGACGTTATCAGGTACTGCGACACCCTTAGGGATTTTGTTAAGCAGTTCTTTGTAATCGTTAGCAACGGATTCAATTTTCAGCATATGCAGGCGATCTTTGTTTGGATCGATTGGCAGTTTCTCCATCCGGCGCTCAATGGCCTTCATATAACGGAGAATATCTGGCAGACGCTTCCATCCACACTCTGTGGCGAATCCTTTGAAAATTAGCCCTTCAATTTGCGCCTTGATGTCCGACAGGGCAAAAGCCATCGTGAAGTCAATCTTGCCCTTTAGCTTCTTGTTGATGTTAAATGCAGTAGTAAGAATTGTCTCAACTTGCTGGGCAATTTCTACCACAGTGTCACCTAATTCAGCGCGAACATGCTCTTTAAGCTGTTCAAACTGTTCAGGCTGCCACACTAAACCGCCCTTCTCTTCAATCAGCTTATCTACACCACAAGCAATGCAGTCATCAATCAGGTCGAGTACTTTACCGTATGGGTTGAAGTACAAACCGAGTTTAGACTTGTTCGGCAAGTTTGAGTGCAAATATTTAATCGGAGACGGCACATTAAGTAAAATCAGACGACGTTGACCCGCTTTCATCGCTGAAACCTGCTCATACTCAGTTTCGTACAGCTTGATTTCAACACTGTCTTTGCTGTCTACGATTGCCGGGTAGGCCTTAACGTCATAACCACCACGTTTCTGCTGGTACACTTTTGGCAGCTCGCCAAAACTCCAGGTGTGTAACCCCTGCTGTTCAATATCATCATCAGCAACTTTCGACAGGGTTTCCTGAACCTTGTCTTTCAGGCTCTCTTTGAGCTCGTGCAGATCACGATGCTCTTTGAGCTTGCGGTTACGATGGTCAACGGCACGATAAGTCACTTTCAGATGGTCTGGCACCTGGGCCATGTTCCAGTCTTCACGCAACACTTCAACTCCGGTCATGCGGCGCAGCTCTTTTTCCAATGAATCCAGCAACGGTGCTTCAAACGGGGTTGAACGCGCTAAGAATGCATCGGCGTAGTTGGGTGCTGGGACAAAGTTCTTACGTATCGTTTTAGGCAGTGATTTGATTAAACTTACCACCAGCTCATGACGCAAACCCGGGATCTGCCAGTCAAAGCCAGCGGGTTCTACCTGATTAAGAATTGGCAGAGGAAGATGAACCGTAACGCCATCATTATCCTCACCCGGCTCGAACTGATAGCTCAGTTTGAGCTTAAGGCCATTCTGATGCCAGAAGTTAGGGTAATCCAGATCGGTTACGTGACTAGCGTCGCCCTTAAACAGCATCTCTTTTTCAAAGTTAAGTAACTCTGGGTTTTGCTTAGATGCTTTCTTCCACCAGGTATCAAAATGTTTAGCCGATACGACTTCAGTACCAACACGTTGGTCATAGAAGTCAAACAGCTCATCATCATCAACCAAGATGTCACGACGACGAGACTTGTGCTCCAGCTCTTCAACTTCCTGAAGTAACTTGCGATTCTGTCTGAAGAAGGCGTGTTTCGTTTCCCACTCCCCTTCAACTAATGCGCTACGGATAAAGATCTCACGGCTCACTGCCTGATCGATACTGCCGTAGTTAACCAGACGTTTTGGTACGATTGGCACGCCGTACAGCATCACTTTTTCGTGTGCCATTACCGCAGCGCGCTTCTTAGACCAATGTGGTTCGCTGTAGCTGCGTTTAATCAGATGTTTCGCCAGTGGTTCAATCCATTCAGGCTGAATCTTAGCGATAATGCGGCCCCAAAGTTTCGAGGTTTCCACCAGTTCTGCAGACATGATCCACTTAGGCTGTTTCTTAAACAGACCTGACGCAGGGAAAATATGAAAACGGGCATTACGCGCGCCCTGGTAATCATTTTTCTCCTGATCTTTCATACCGATATGTGACAGCAGACCAACCAGAATCGCACTATGAACCCCCTGATAGCTCGCAGGTTCATCATTAAGTTTGAAGTCCATTTCGCGCATCGACTGATGGACCTGAAAATACACATCCTGCCACTCACGAACACGTAAGTAGTTAAGGTAATCCTGCTTACATTGCTTACGGAACTGGTTACCGGATAACTGCTTCTGCTGTTTCTGGATGTAATCCCACAAGTTAACAAAGGTCAGGAAGTCTGATTCTTCATGGAAGAAACGACGGTGTTTATCATCAGAAGATTGTTGCTTGTCGCTCGGACGCTCGCGCGGATCCTGAATGGATAGTGCTGAAGCAATAATCATCAACTCTTTCAGGGCACCATATTTAGGCGCTTCAAGCACCATACGAGCCAGGCGCGGGTCAATTGGCAAGCGCGCCAACTGACGACCCGTAGGCGTTAGACGTTTCTTAGGATCTTTGGCTTTCTCGTTAATAGCACCCAGTTCTTCAAGCAGGCGAACACCATCCTGAATGTTACGCTTATCCGGAGCCTCAACAAATGGGAAGGCTTCAATGTCACCTAAGCCCAGTGCCGTCATCTGCAGAATAACTGAGGCCAGGTTGGTACGTAGTATTTCCGGATCAGTAAACTCTGGACGTGAGTTAAAGTCATCTTCTGAATAAAGACGAATACAGATACCTTCTTCTACACGGCCACATCGACCTTTACGCTGGTTAGCACTCGCTTGCGACACTGGTTCAATAGGCAGACGCTGTACCTTAGTACGATAGCTATAGCGGCTAATACGAGCCGTACCCGGGTCAATAACGTATTTGATACCCGGTACTGTCAGCGAGGTTTCTGCCACGTTGGTCGCCAGAACGATACGACGCCCGGCATGAGGCTGGAAGATTTTGTTCTGCTCGCCGGCAGAAAGTCGTGCATACAGCGGGACGATTTCAGTGCTCTTTAAATTACGCTTACTCAGCGCATCTGCGGTATCGCGTATTTCACGCTCACCGTTCATAAAGATCAGAATGTCACCTAAGCCTTCATCGCACAGCTCATCTACCGCGTCAAAAATGCCTTCTAACTGGTCGCGATCAACATCATCATCGCCACGCAGCGGACGGTAGCGAGTCTCTACCGGATAAGTTCGACCAGACACTTCGATGATTGGCGCGTTACTAAAGTGCTTAGAGAAACGCTCAGGATCGATGGTCGCAGAAGTAATGATCACTTTTAAATCAGGGCGACGCGGTAACAGCTCTTTTAGGTAGCCAAGAATAAAATCGATATTCAGACTGCGTTCGTGAGCCTCATCGATAATGATGGTGTCGTACTGATTCAGATAACGGTCATGCTGAATCTCTGCCAGCAAAATACCGTCAGTCATGAGTTTAATCTGAGTATTTTCAGAGATCTGGTCGTTAAATCGAACCTTGTAGCCGACAAACTCGCCCAGCTTCGTTTCCATCTCTTCTGCAATACGATTGGCAACTGAACGGGCAGCAAGACGACGTGGCTGAGTATGACCAATTAAGCCATATTTGCCGCGGCCCAATTCAGCACAGATCTTTGGTAGCTGAGTGGTTTTACCTGAACCCGTTTCACCCGCAACAATCACCACCTGATTCTCTTCAATCGCCTTGGCAATATCATCTTTCTTCTGGCTAACAGGCAGGATTTCTGGGTATTCGATTGTCGGTGAGCAGTGACCACGCTGCTCCGCCTCCATCATTGATTTAGCGATGTCGAGAGCGATCTCATCAAACACCGCCCCACGAGAGGCGTCTTTCTTAATTTTACTTGCCCCTGCAATGCGCTTACTCAAGCGGAAGCGATCACGCAACATACATTCATTGAGGGCTTTACGTAACGTGGCCGCATTATTGGCTGATGCGTTCACATTGGTCTCTTTTTCTGGCTGTGACGAAGTCAAAGCGTTTCCTATTATTCTATCTCAATCAAAAACGCGCGGATTGTATCACATAACTTGCCCGCAAGCTTACACCACTCTGTTCTACAAAGGATTTACTACCGAGTAAGACAAGATGAATGTTCGATCCAATCACTGTGTTGGTGCTGAAACTGATTTAACCAATTATCCGCAGCCTGATCTAAGGTCTGATTTTCGTTGTCTATCAGTAGCGAAGCCGTAGCGATATGTTGACTGGATAAAGTAAAGGAGGAAACGATATCAAAAGCACAAGCAGACTTAGTTCTCAGTTGGTTGGAAATAGCGGTTTTTAGCCAGGCACCACGTGGGTTACCACAGTCCCACGTATATTTGCTGTTTACTCCCCAGGAAGGGTCTAACTCACACGCTTCATCGTAACGGGGAAACTCGACAAACGAACCAGGATACTTGGCTTCAACCCAATTGGGAGTCCAGTTATAGATCAACAGGGGTTTTTGCTTTGCAATATAGTCGCGCAGTTTTCTATTTATCGCGTCACCGTCTTCCAGCACCTCCACACGATAATTGAGCCCAAGTGCCCGTATTTTTGCAGCATCCGGTTTTTCCCAGGGACCGGAGTAGTAAACACCACGTTCGGAGTCCTTGTAGCTAAACAGGTGCGCGCAATTCTTTAACGCTTCCCAGTTTGGCAAACCGGGACAGAGAGCTTCCACGTAAGCGGGATACCACCACTCTTCCCGGGTCTCAACATTGTGCACGGTGCCCTGCTGAATAAACCCTTTGGCAATCATCTCATCATATTTGGGCCCCATAGAGCCCTGCCACACTTCGACCTGGACGTCTGCTTCCCCCTGCGCCAACTTGTACCATTGCACCTGAGACGAAGCATAGACAATCTCTACCTCGATACCTTGCTGCTCTAATAATCTTGCCAGCGCCTTGGTAATCACCTGCTGGCTGCCCCAGTCTAAGGAAAGCAAGCGTACAGGTTCAGCATCGACGCTAAAAGCAACGACCAGACTACCTAAAAGCAGTGGGTGTCGAATCATAACGCCTCCTGCAGTTTCGATACGACCAGTTATTATCTTTTATACGTTAAAGAATAGGTGAAAGTGCATTGGAAGAGGAGAAATCATTTGTCAGTAGTCTGAGCGACGCAGGGGTCGCTCAGACAGGGGGATCAGAAGTCTATTTGCACATAGAGGGTGTTGTAGTTGCTACCACCTTTGATTCGACCGTACTGTGATGCTTTTTCGAAGATAGCGCTACGATGATGTAACGAGTAGCCGAACCACACCTTGTCTAAATCGCGGTTATTAAACAGGTCACCGACATTGATATCAAATGAGAAATCCAGGTAATTTAGGTAGTTACTTGGCGTGTAACCTTTCGACTTCATCTCTTCATGCTCGACATAAGTAAAGCTGTCGATGTAAGAGATCCCTTCAGCGACACCAAAACGCCACTTGGTTGGCCAGTCTAAGGTGTAATAAGCTTTAATCGCCGCAACATACTCAGTCGCTGATGACTGAACCTCAGATGACCAATGGTGCACTATCCCCGGAGTGAAATAGATATCCAGTGGTATACCAAACAGCTCGTCCGTTAACGGATGACCATAAAACAGTGACGTTAACTGGTTATTGTAGGGATCTTTTTCACTATTGAACTTCATGATGTCGCCAATGTTGGATGGCGTTGCCCAGCCGTGAGCAACCCTCATATAGCGCTTATTAGTCAGTTCAGATTTGGGTGCCTTGGTTTTATCGTTGAAAAAGCCAAAACCAAGATATACTTCACCCTGATAGCGATCTTCGATAGCGGATGAGTTATAGGCGTTGTTGTCCAAACGAGTAACACTGGTTGCCCCAAGCAGATACAAGTTGGAGTAGACATGATAACGGGCACTGACCCCAAGGTTGATATCAACACCTGCACTAATTCGCTCATTGGTCAGGCTCGAAAACGCATAGTATTCGCTGTTAAAGTCAGCCCCTTTATAGCGTGCCGTCAAGTGAGGGTTTAGCTCCCAATCTCCAAATTCATATTGACCTGACACCGTCAGATTAGCGTGAAAGCGTGAATCTGAATCGGTCATCAACTCACTGTCGAGATGCCATTGAGGATCGATTTGATATCTGAGCTGAGCACCAAAATCAAAAGTATCGCCTTGAAGCGCATTTTGCTCCGACGCCGGAATATCAACAAAGCGCAATCGCATCAGAGCATTAAGCTGATACTCTTCATCATCTGAGGCATACAAGTATGCTCCGCCTTCTAAGCCATCAACAAAGAAATGCTCATTGTTAAAATACATCAGAGGAACGAAGGTGCTGACGGTCTGATCACCACTTTGAGTATCAAAGGGAATAGACGCCATGCGATATACCGCTGCTATCCCCCAGTCCTGTTCACCCAGAGTGGCTTTTTCTTCGGCCAGTAACTCAACCGATGTTAATCCACCAACCATAACAGCCATGGCTGTCAGACGTTTTTTTAGTGCCATTTTTAGTCCAAAAGTGACGAAGAGAGCCAAAATCTAACCAAACAATAAAGTTATTACTTATGTTTATTGGTAAATCGTCGTTAAAATATCAATATATGATCTACGAAATCAAAATATTGTGAAAGCATCTGAACTAAAAAGTTTACTCGATTCTCTACCTGAAGGTAGTGACCCTGACATAGTAACAGGCGAAGTCTGGTTACCAGAACGCCTGCTAAGCACGTCTCAAGACCAAGATATGATGTTTTTGCATTTCGACACCGCTCCTGAAGAGACTCAGGGAGAAGAGGAAGGACGTGGCTTTGTCGAACATGAAGTCGCGATGATTCGCCATCGCTTTGAACAGATCCTTGAAGAAAGTTCTGATACCAAAACAAAAGCAGATGCAATGCTGGCTCTTTTTCTTATGGGTCATGAACTTTCTAGCTCAGACATCATCGAAATACTCGAAGATCCTGAAGTTCCTGAGCCCCCAACTGAGTAGTACATGAACAACAACATACCTTTTCTCATTGCCGGACCGATTTTACGTAAAACCACCGCCAGCGAACTGGTGTTCTGGCTGGTCACCAGTGAACCACTGCAGGGCACATTTGAACTCAACCTTGAGCCGCAACAAGGGCAGATTTATAGTCAGGATCTCAGTCGTTGTACACAACTACAAATTGGAACCCGTTGCTATCTCACTCTGGCGCAGTTTTCAGGTCAGTTTCCAACTAACGTTGCCCTTAGTTATCAGTTCCATACTCAACATGGACCTATAACCGAGCTGTGCCCTAACCTGCTTTATGGCGATGAGCTGGCTCCGACGATTCGCATATCAACCAAAGCCGATTATATTCTTCACGGCTCATGCCGTAACCCTCATCATCCAAGTAAAGATGCGCTGGTTGCTGCGGATAACAAGGTTGCAGGTCAAGAATTACAGCAACGTCCTGATATGCTGATGATGAGTGGTGACCAAATCTACGCAGACCACGTAGCCGGACCAACGTTGGATGCAATTATTCAAACTATTGAGTTACTTGGGTTACCAGACGAGCGCTTCGACCATGCCCCCTTTGCTTCTGGGCTGGAGTTATTTGCTCACCCTGACTGCTACTATGGCAGGGATAAACTGCTGCCCCACTATGTCGATGACGGTAGTTGGCTGACGAAATTGTTCCCTCATCGCAATGCACCGATCTTCAGCTCTCGCGAGGCAGAAAATCATCTGGTGACCTTCTCCGAGTTTTTCGCCATGTACCTGCTGGTCTGGTCTCCGACACTGTGGCCTTGCCTCAACCTCGATAACTTGCTCGATAAAGGCTTCTCTCATGGTGGCAGTACTATATCGCCAAAGTTTCAACAGCTGTGGCGTGAGGAAAAGACCATCATAGAACAGTTTGTCGCTGGTCTGCCGCAAGTACAGCGTCTGTTTGCTCATATTCCGACCTACATGATTTTTGATGACCATGACATCACTGACGACTGGAATCTTACTGTCGGCTGGGAAAAGGCGGCCTACAGTAATCCACTCTCTAATCGCATTATCGGTAATGGTTTAATCGCCTATTGGCTGTGTCAGGGATGGGGAAATGAACCGGATAATTTTAATCAAGAATTTCTTGATGTTGCAACCCGCTTTATTGAACATCCAGAAACTCAGACTCAGGATGACTTCATCCGTTATCTTTATACCTTTGAGCGCTGGCACTACACCATTCATAGCTCGCCAAAAGTGGTGGTGCTAGACACCCGTACCCGACGCTGGCGATCGGAATCGCGGATGAACAAACCGTCTGGCTTGATGGACTGGGAGGCATTAATTGAGTTTCAACATGAGTTAATACACCAGGACAAAGTGGTTGTGGTTTCAGCGGCGCCTATGTTTGGTGTAAAAGTCATTGAAGCGTTACAAAAAGCAGCCACTATCGTCGGACAACCATTGGTCATTGATGCAGAAAACTGGATGGCGCATCCGGGCAGTGCTAACACGCTGCTGAGTATTTTTACTCACACGAAAACGCCTACCAACTTCGTCATTCTGTCAGGCGACGTGCACTATTCGTTTGCCTATGACATCAAACTAAGATTCAGACGTAACAGCCCGAACATCTTCCAGATAACTTGCAGCGGCTTTAAAAACCAGTTCCCAGAACCGTTATTGGCAACATGTGACCACGCAGACCGATTGCTATACTCTCCTCGCTCACCGCTTAACTTCTTAACTAAGCGTAAGCGACTAAAAATCAAAAAGCGCGATCCAGATACTCCCGGCGTGCGTAGATTAGTTAACACCAGTGCTGTAGGTGAGCTAAAACTCGATGACCATGGTAAGCCATCAAGAGTTTCAATACTGACTGGTGAAGGGGTTGAATGGGACTTTCCAGCGATAAAAGAAAAGTAAGGTTTATGTAAAGCCTCTTGTCATTACCTCTGTTCGTCACTATCTATAACAGTAGAGAAGAATTTGAGGCAACGACTATGTTGAATTCCATTACCCAACTGTTCAAACAACTCCTCGACGGCCAGGACCTTGGTCACCACACAGCTTCAGACCCAAGTCTGGCAATAGCCTGTTTGCTTTGTGAAGTTGCCGGTGCAGACCATCAGGTCGACGATCAAGAGCAGCAAGCTAAGCGTCACCTGCTCGAGAAACTCCTTACTCTTGATGAAAGTCAGGCAAACAACCTGTTAGCAAGAGCGGAGCAAAGCCGCCAGGACGCATCATCACTGTATGAGTTCACCACCCAGCTTAGGGAATTGAGTCAGGAGAGTCGTTTTGATTTGATTCAGGCGATGTGGCAAGTCGCTAATGCCGATGGTGAGATAGACCCGTTAGAAGATGCTGTGATACGTAAAACCGCAGAATTACTCTATGTCGATCATAGTGAGTTCATCCGCGCAAAGCTGTCAGTGACCGACCAGAAATAATAAAGGGAGCCAAGCTCCCTTTGTGGTTCTGATATCACAGCATGGTCAAGGCCAGTTTGGCGAGGTTATACGCGTCAACGTAACCTGAATGTTGACGACCTTCCCACTCAATACCTTTACTTTCCTGCGCCGCTTTATGACCGATGCGTTTGTCTTTTAAACGGTTCTGGATACGATATAGCGTCGCAAGGTTGATGAACTCATTAAAGGGCATATCAATCCCTTTTGCCTGACACTCTTCACGTAGCACCCGATCATCGCGCCCCCAGGCAGCATAGATTTTGTTCGCTCCGCCGAAGTTTTTTACCATCGACTTAATCACTTCAGCCAGTGGACGACCTTGTTTTTCAATCTTACGCGGGGTGATTCCGGTCAATTGAGAACAGAACAATGACACCTCATCGTGCTCTGGTTTTACGTAGTATTGGGCGCGTTTGACGATCTCACCACTAACAAGATCAATTTCTGCAAGCCCTACTTCGATTATTTCGCCAGTGGTACCGACACCGTTTTCATTCCAACAGCACATTTCCAAATCGAAACAAACAACACGGTTATGGTTCATGGTTCGCCTTTGTTGACAATAGTGTGAAAGCGCAAAATTCTACATCAGAAATAGTGAAAACTCGACTGGTTCACGGTCAACTGTTCAGTTATTCCGCGATCGACACACGGTTACGACCCGCTTGCTTACTCTTATACAACTGTGCATCAGAAGCTTGCATGATGTCTTCCTCACCTTCATCGCGTCTGATTGCCGCGCCAATACTCAAGGTACAACGAATACGTTGCCCACTATGAGTATGAACAAGTTCAGCCACCGCGCAACGAATCGCATTTAAATACTCGCCAAGTTGCTGCTTATCCGTAACCGTGGAAAGAATACAAAACTCATCACCGCCCATCCTGACAAACAAGTCTTCGTCAGCCAGATGCCTCTGCACAATCTGTGCGACACAAACCAGCATCTCATCACCAGCGACGTGACCAAAGTGGTCGTTGATTAGCTTAAATCGGTCGACATCAAAGGTAATCAGAGAGAAGCCCTGGTTAGTTCTGACTAACTCCCGTAAATACTGACTAAACGCACGGCGGTTATAGATGCCAGTGAGTGAGTCGTGCATAACCAAAAACTGCAATTCTTCGGTTCGCTCATCTAGCAGTACCGCCAGATGCTCTTTGTCTCGCACCAACAACAAAACAATGTAGCTCAGTAAGCAGGCTATCGTTAAACCGGAAACGAAAATGGCCGCCAACACCACAGAATCATTGTGCGTTACCTGTCGATCAAGTTTGAAATCAACCAACCACTCTCGGTTTGGCAGCACCACGCGCTTAGTAATTTCGATACCTTGAGTCTGATTCCAGTTAGGACTGCGGTAAAGTATTGGATCATCTTCAGCGTCAAAACCCATGTCGGTCACTTGCACCAGAAGATCTTGTTCTGTTGCCGTTCTTACTACAATAGCTTCGAAGTATTTGGTTGTGCGAATGACACCTATCACCACACCAATCAGTTCATCGTCATTCTCAAGGTCAAAAACTGGGTGATAAACAAGTAGCCCGGTTTTAACAATTTCTCGATCAAGCCCATCCTGTAAAAGACGTACTTTGTCAGATACGCTCGGCTCACCTTTCCTGGTGATGTTATTCAGTACTCGCTGAAAGCGCTCCCGTGATGAGTAGTAACCCAAGACTCTTAAGTTCTCAGTACTTCTAGGGTAAACGTCTGACGCTGTATAAATCGGCTGATTGTCAGCCATAATATAATCCGACGTTTTATCGCCATCTTTAGGGACAGTATAGATATCAAACTCTGGGTAGGTTTGACGAATCTGCTGGATATGAGCTGGAATGTCTTGCTTTTCTACTCGCTGCATCCACTGCAAGGCAATAAGCGTTTGTGACGATGAGACAACCTGCTCGGCAAACACCGGAAATCGGTCCCAATCCTGAGGCTCCGTGGAATGGAAAAAGTTCGCTCCGGCACCGATAAAGTGCAGATCGCTTTCGACCACTTTTTGCAAGCCTTCAGCTTGTTGCTCGGCCAATCTATCAACCAACGAAATGGTATATTTCAGTTGTGACTGATAAGCAAAGTAGACCGCATAAAATGCAACTAACAGAGATAAGGTAAAAGTGAAAAAAGGATAAAGGAAGTTCTTTTTAGTGAATCGTTGCATAACGCATTTTGTGAAAACAGCCTTGTCGAAATAACCAGCGCATTTTAGCCTCATCCAATTGGTGACTTAAAGAGCAATTAGCAAATTGATATGAAACAATTTACGTTTCGTGGTTCATGCCTCTTTTTGCGACAAAATTCGGTTAAAAACAGACCAAACAGTGCCGATAATTCCTGATAAGACCTGTTTTACTAGCTGATTGGCGACTTGATTATGTTACTATCTGCCCCAATTTATCAGAATAACGTGGCTCTCGTTCCAAATTGAGAGTCAGAGTAGAGATTGAGCCAGTCTCTCCTTACATTAATACATAAGAGAATTGTCATGACGTTCGATTTACAAATGATCCCTCAAACGTTCGATATGCTTCACGCAGGCCTTGCTGCATCAAGCGTTTTACTTCTTCTTATTGCGGTATCTCGCAAGTCTAAAGTGATCGAAAAAGTGGTTGAGAAGCCAGTTGAAAAAATTGTCGAAGTAGAAAAACCCGTCGAAAAGATCGTTGAAGTTGAGAAAGTCGTTGAAGTAGAAAAAGTCATTGAGAAGGTGGTCGAGGTTGAATCGAAACTGGCGACGGCTTCTACAGATTCAGCGATGCAACTACTTGCTATCATGCAGCAGGAAGCGCGTCTGATTGATTTCCTCAAAGAAGACCTGACCTCGTTCTCTGACGAAGAGGTTGGTGCAGCAGCACGAGTTATCCATACTGGTGGCCAGAAAGTACTCAGTGACTATGTCACGCTTGAACATATTCGTAATGAAGATGAAGAGACCCGCATCACGATTGAAGAAGGTTTCAATCCACAGCAAGTTCGTCTGACGGGTAACGTGACTGGTAATGCACCTTTCCACGGCACACTAGTACACAAAGGTTGGAAGGCAAGCTCCATGAACCTGCCAAAACTAGCTGAAAACTATGATGCTTCTGTTATTGCTCCTGCAGAGGTAGAGCTGTAATGGAAACAAACAACATCGCTCAATCAGCTAACGAAGCTCATGTTGCTAAATTCAGCGTAGGTATCGACCTTGGAACTACCCACTGTGTTTTGTCCTACATTGACACCAGCAATGAAGACGCACGTGTAGAAGTGATGCCAATCCCGCAGTTAACAGCACCGGGAACCGTAGAAACTCGTAGCCAGTTAGGTTCATTCCTGTATCAGCCTCATGAACATGAAATGAACCCAGCATCCCGAGTGCTGCCTTGGTCTTCTGAACCAACGGCACTGGTCGGTGCTATTGCTCGTAATCTTGGTTCAAAAACACCAATTCGCCTGATTGCCAGTGCAAAATCATGGTTGTGCCATGGTGGCGTTAACCGTCGCGATGCTTTCTTACCTGCTGGTAGCCCTGAAGAGGTTGAAAAAGTATCACCGCTTCGCGCCACAGAACTTTATCTGGAGCACCTGAAGCAAGCATGGGATCACGTAAACCCTCAACACCCGCTCGCCGATCAGGATGTAACCATTACCGTACCAGCGTCATTCGACCCTGCAGCACGTGACTTAACTGCTGAAGCAGCGCGTAATGTTGGTTTTGTTCACCTGACCTTGCTCGAAGAACCACAAGCGGCACTGTATAACTGGATTGATAACAGCAATGACAAGTGGCGCGACGAAGTTTCTGTTGGTGATATCGTGCTGGTTGTTGATATCGGCGGTGGTACGACTGACCTTTCATTGGTTGAAGTAACAGAAGACGATGGCAACCTGACACTCAACCGTATCGCGGTAGGTGAACATATCCTGCTAGGCGGTGACAACATGGATCTTGCCCTGGCTTATCGTCTTAAGATGAAACTTGCTCAGGACGGCAAAGAGCTTCAGCCATGGCAAGTACAGGCTATGACTCACGCATGTCGCGATGCTAAAGAAGCACTTTTAAACGATAGCGAACTGCAGTCTGTGCCTATTGTGGTACCAAGTCGTGGTTCTAAACTGCTTGGCGCAACACTTAAAACCGAACTGACTCAGCAAGAAGTTCAACAGACACTGGTTGATGGCTTCTTCCCTAAAGTTGCCGTATCGGAACACCCTGTACAACGTAACCGTGGTGCTTTGACTCAAATGGGTCTGCCATACGCGCAAGATGCGGGCATCACTCGCCACATCGCTGCGTTTCTGACCAAACAAGCCAACGCTCAGGGCGGTGAAGTTGCTGCTCAAGATTTCAACCCATTTGCCGCCATGCCTGGCATGGGCGGAAATCCAACGCCATCAAGCGACTTTATCAAGCCGACTGCGATTCTTTTCAACGGTGGTGTACTTAAGTCAAACCTGTTGGCTCAACGTCTTGAAGAGACCATTAACGAGTGGCTGCTTGACGCAGACAGCGAAATGGCTGCACGCCTGACTGGTGTCGACCTCGATCTTGCCGTGGCAAGTGGTGCCTCATACTACGGTGCTGTTCGCCGTGGTCAGGGTGTACGTATTCGTGGTGGTATCGCTTCAAGTTACTATGTTGGAATTGAAAGCGCTATGCCGGCTATTCCAGGTATGGCTCCACCGATGGAAGCACTATGTGTCGCTCCATTCGGCATGGAAGAAGGCTCTAACGTGAATGTTCCAAGCCAGGAGTTTGGTCTTATCATTGGTCAGCCAGTTAACTTCCAGTTCTTTGGTTCTACGGTTCGCCGTGACGATCAAGCAGGAACACATCTTGATCACTGGGCTCCAGAAGAGTTAGAAGAGCTGCCTGAGATTCAGGTAACGCTACCTGTTACTGAAGGCCGCCGTGAAGGTGAAGTGGTTCCTGTCACTCTGGCTTCTCGCGTGACTGAGCTGGGTACTCTGTACCTTGAGGCCATTGCAGCCGATAACGGTCAGAAATGGCATGTAGAGTTTGACGTTCGAGAAGACGCTAACTCAACACAATCACTATAATAATTTAAGCGGCACCTTTTGGTGCCGCTTTTCCTTATCTCGTAAACAAGGGTTTTGTTCTATGGCATCGCCTCGTTTTTTAGTCGGTATTGATTTAGGTACAACCAATACGGTTGTCGCATTCTGTGAAATTACTGACGACCTACAACAATCCGAAGTCTCCCTATTCGACATCGACCAACTGATAGGCCCAGGTGAAGTGGTACGAAAACCACTACTGCCCTCTTTCCGTTACCATCCAGCCCAAGGTCAGATTTCTCCTCTCGACTTAACCCTACCGTGGGAGGACCAGCCAGTTGAAGGCGACATTCCTCACGTAATCGTTGGTGAGTGGGCTCGTGAACTGGGCGCAAAAGTAGAAGGCCGTCAGGTTTCCAGTGCGAAAAGTTGGTTGTCGCATCAGGCGGTTGACCGTCGTTCTGAGATCCTGCCGTGGGCGGGCGCAACAGATGTCGATAAAGTCTCACCTGTAATAGCCAGTGCCAGTTACCTCAACCATATTCGTCAGGCCTGGAACTACCGCAATCCCGGTAACAAGCTTGAAGACCAAGATGTCGTCGTCACTGTGCCCGCTTCGTTTGACGAAACTGCACGTAAACTGACGTTGGAAGCCGCTCAACTAGCAGGGCTTAACAAGATTGTTCTGTTGGAAGAGCCACAAGCGGTTTGTTATGACTGGTACGCTCGCCACCAGCAAAGTGCTGCCGAAGAATTAAAACAACTGCCACTGATTCTGGTCTGTGATGTTGGTGGTGGTACCACCGACCTGAGCTTAATTGAAGCTCGCTTTAATCCTGATGCTGGTGGTGAAGATGAACTCGCCCTCGACCGTATTGGTGTTGGTGAGCACCTGATGCTCGGTGGTGACAACCTCGATTTGGCGCTGGCTCATCTGGCCGAGCAGAGATTTAACCAGAACAAGAAACTTAATGCGGCAAGCTTAACTAAGCTTATTCAGCAGACACGTAAAGCGAAAGAGAACCTGCTGTCAGCTGACGCTCCACAGGAAGTCAAGATCACCATGTTAGGCAGCGGCTCTAAACTTCTTGGCGGTACTAAGAGTATTGCGCTGAATAAAGACGAGGTTCATCAAATTGCGCTGGACGGCTTCTTTCCGCTTTCGGACTTTAACCAGACACCTGATAAAAGACGCAGCGCTGTAGTTGAGTTCGGTCTGCCTTATGTTGCTGACCCGGCAGTGAGTAAACACGTCGCTGAATTCCTTAACCAACATCAGCAAGTTTCTTACGCCGCGCTGGATCAGCAGGATACCACTCAACCAGCCATTCCGGTTGGCTTATTGCTAAACGGTGGTGTGTTCAACAGTGATCTGGTCACCGAGCGAGTAACGACCCTACTAAGTAACTGGCGCGGCGCCCCTGTTACTGTATTAGATAACCCACATCCGGACTGGTCAGTGGCTCTTGGTGCGGTTGCCTTTGGTAAAGCGCGCCGTGGCGCTCAGTTAAAAATCGGAGGCGGTGCAGCTCGTTCATACTTCCTCCACCTGCAAGAGAAAAACAAAATGGGCAAAGCCCTGTGTTTACTTGCCAAAGGTACTGAAGAGGGGCAAGAAATCCGTCTTAGCGGACGTCGATTCTCACTGACATTAGGTGAGCCTGTCCGATTTAACCTGCTTACTACAACCCATGATACTTTGAGCAATAATACTGCTATTCAAAATGGTGTCATGGTCGATGTCGATCCGGATCTGTTCGCGCCTCTACCGCCATATATCTCTACCCTACAAGGTGAAGGTGTCGAGTTACAGGCTAACCAGAAAGAGCGTGTTGAAGTTTTGTTAGCCTGTCAGCTTACAGAAGTAGGCACACTTAAAATGGAGTGCGTGCATGCCAAAGACGATAGTAAGCGTTGGGCTCTGGAGTTTGAGGTTCGCAACCAGAAAGCTGAACAAGAACAGCAGCAGGAGCTTCATCCAAGACTGGCTGAGTGTAAAGAGTTGATTGCCCGTATTTACAGTGGCAACAAAAAGAGCGCTGACTCAAAAGAGATCAAAACTCTGGCTAAAGATCTTGAGAAGAAACTCGGCAAACGTGACGAATGGGACTTCATCACCCTGCGTCAACTATTTGATGCTTTCGCACTTGGCCGTAAGCGTCGTCGCCGTTCAGAGCAACACGAGAAGAACTGGCTGCGATTAGCCGGCTTCTCAATGCGCCCTGGCTTTGGTGATGCAACCGACTCATGGCGAATCGAGCAAGTCTGGGGGCTGTACCAGCAAGCAATCCAGTTCAAAAACCATCAGGGCTGGACCGACTGGTGGGTGTTCTGGCGTCGTATTGCCGGTGGATTAAATCAAGAGCAGCAGGAAACCATACTTGCCGACATTGCTAAGTACCTTCACCCAGGAGCGATGAAGAACCCACAATCGGCCAAAGCGGCTCAGGATATGGGTTATGAATCGATGGTGCGTTTGGCCGCCTCTCTTGAACACCTGGAAGTCGAAGACAAAGTGTTACTGGCTTCGTGGTGTCTGACTAAAGCCATTAACCACAACCAGTATGAACAGGCGCACTGGTGGGCACTGGGCAGACTCGCTTCACGTACACCGCTTTACGGTAGTCAACATGCGGTGATACCGCGTGAGCAGGTTGAGCAATGGTTACCAAAATTGCTTGAACAGAACTGGCAAAAAGAGCCAATGATTGCTTTCGCTGCTGTGATGATTTGCCGCAAAACCGGCGACCGTCTGTTCGATATTAGCGATGATTTCCGCGCTCAGGTCATCACTAAACTGAAACAGAATAAGGTACCTGACTCATGGCTATCTCTGGTTGAAGAGGTGAAAGAACTTTCTGAAAGCGAATCTAAACGAGTATTTGGTGACGCACTACCAAGTGGCCTGACTCTCGTTCAACACTAATCAAGTCGCAGACAGTCTTACCGTTAGGGCTGTCTGCGTTTGATTTTCTCCTAGCATCACAGCAAAATTGCCCGTACTATCATTTCTTTATCACCACGATTAACACATGAAAAAAGAAACCCTATCTGGTCTGATAGCCTCTCTGATCGGTCTATTTGGACTTATCTATCTACTTGCAGGTGATTCACACTTTCCAGTCGTTCAGTGGCCCTATCAGGCACTACAAGGATTGGTGTTTTCTTTGGTGTGGGGATTTGGGGTCGCAGAAAGCGTTGGCTATGCTTATGCGATTCTGCTAACTGTTGCCGTGTGTATCCTCTGTTTCGCAATTGGCCATAAGCTCGCTCGACTTGTAGTAAACAGGCGTAAATAGCCACTTAATTTCAGTAATACTAAGGAGAGTATTATCGCAATTCGGTCTGCAACATGGATGTTGGGAACCTTACTCTCTTTCTGTCTGATGGCGATTGGGGCACGGGAACTGAGCGGTGAGATTGGTACCTTTCAGGTACTGTTTTTTCGCGGTGTTATTGCCCTGACAGTGATCTCAGCGGTTATCTTCGCCACTGGTCAGCAGCACTTGTTGCGTACCCGGCGCTTAAAACTGCACACGATTCGTAACCTGTTTCACTTCGCAGGTCAGTATGGCTGGTTTGTCGGAATAGGTTTGCTCCCCCTTGCTCAAGTGTTTGCCCTCGAGTTTACCGTCCCCTTATGGACGGCAGTTATCGCTGCACTGTTTTTGGGTGAGCAGTTAACCAAGCGTAAACTCATTGCAATCCTGCTCGGATTTATAGGCGTTTTGATTATTGTCAGACCGGGGATTGAGATTGTCAGTCCTGCCGCATTGATCGTACTTGCGTCTGCTGTGTGTTATGCAGTTTCCCACTCTTCAACCAAATCTCTCGCTCGCAGTGAACATCCGCTTACCATCCTGTTTTTGATGTGTTTCATTCAGCTTCCGGTTGGATTTACGCTGGCACTGCCCGAATGGCAGCTCCCCCAAGGAACTCAGTGGCTATGGCTGGCAATTATTGGCGTTACTGCGTTAACGGCCCACTACTGCATGACCAAAGCGATGCAGCATGCTGATGTCTCAATCGTCGTCACGATGGACTTCTTACGTCTTCCGGTGATTGCCCTTGTCGGTATGTTCTTGTATCAAGAAGAGTTCGAGCTAGCACTATTGGTTGGCGCGTTACTGATGTTAGTGGGTAATTTATTCAACCTATATCCAAGTAATAACAAAGCACCAAGCCACCCTCGAACTGAGGCAGACAACTAGCAAGGAGCACCACTTTGTACCAACTTTACTATTATCCAAACAACGCAAGCTTAGCCCCGCATTTTCTGCTCCATCATATGCAGTTGGACTATCAGTTACTTCTGGTCGACCGTAAGGCAAATTTTCATAAGTCGCCAGAGTACATCAAGCTCAATCCATCAGGTCGTATTCCAACGTTGATCTATAACGGTCAGGCTCTATTTGAAAGCCCGGCTATCTGTATTCATTTATGCGAATCACACCCTCAGCATCAATTAATGCCTGAGATTGGTGACCCGTTACGTCCGCAATTTTTCCAGTGGCTCACCTACCTGAACAACACCTTACAAGCAGAGCTAATGGTGCGCTACTACCCTCATCGTCACACGACTGATCAACAAACAGTGCCTGACGTTGTCGCAGCACAAGACCTTCGTATCGCAGAAGCGCTGGAAGTTATCGACCAACAGTTAGCAGGTAAAACTTACCTTCTTGGTGAGCAACTCTCCGCCTGCGACTACTTTCTGTTTATGCTGGCACTTTGGTCAACACCGATTGAACGTCACCCTATGTCGTTTAATCACTTGGGGCGCTACCTGCAACGATTGACTCAGTTACCTTCAATAATTGCAGTGTGTGAAATCGAACAAATCGATATTAGTCCATTTCAAGTCAACTAAGCGTTCAGTTGAGGATGTTAACTGCTCCTCAACCTGACTTACGGATATTTATATTTTTAGCGAAATCCGGTAAGCTGCTGTTAATTTGTAATCAAGGATTGGTTTGTTGTTGATTAGTCGTTCAACTTTCATTGCGTTTGTTACTACACTAGCTCTGCTGTTAAGCAGTGCTTTAGTGAGCGTACAAGCCAGCGAACCTCTGCTTGAATCACTCACTTCGACACAATTAAGCAGTCGGGATAACTACCAGCTTCACGCTGTTGAATGCCCAAAGTTATCCGGCTTCAGCCAGGCCTCCGGCCATCACTGCTGTGCGTCGATTTGCTTACTAAAATTACCCACTAACCAGTCCATCTATATTAGCGAGCAACCTTTACCAACACTGGTTCCACGTGCGCTGGACGATATCGGCAAAGCGATCAGTCGTGCACAAACGCTATTTCGCCCTCCAATTGCTTAATCTGTTTATTCACTAACTATTGCACCCATGCACTGTTGGCACAGGGGCACTCTCTATTTTTGAATTAATTAGGATTAAGCAATGAAAAAATTAATTACCCTATTCTCAGCACTTATGCTGTCACTTTCCGTTAATGCAGCACAATTTGAAGAAGGCACTCACTACAAAGTGTTGGACGTTGAAAAGTCACCGACACCTAAAGTCACCGAGTTCTTCTCTTTCTACTGTCCACACTGTTACAAATTTGAACCGGTGGTAGAACAACTCAAAGCGAACCTACCAGCGGAAGCTAAGTTAGAAAAAGTGCACGTTGCCTTTATGGGCAGCAACATGGCCGTTCCGATGGCAAAATCTTACGCAACTATGGTCGCTCTCGATGCAGAAGAAACTATGGTTCCAGCGATGTTTAAGCAGATTCATGAACTGAAAAGTCCACCAAAAGATGAACAGGCATTACGCCAGATCTTTATCGACAATGGCATCGACGCCAAAAAGTTCGACTCGGCTTATAACAGCTTTGTGGTTAACTCAATGCAGCGCGGATTCGATAAACAGTTCAACAAGAGCACTCTGACTGGCGTACCGGGTGTACTGGTTAACAACAAGTACATTGTTAAAGCAGATAAAATTCGCTCTTATGAAGAGTACAACCAGCTAGTTAACTACCTACTTACTCTGTAGTGCTAACAACTTGAAATGTTAAAGCCAGAGCAGACGCTCTGGCTTTTTGTTAGTTCATAACCCGTGGTTTAGCAGCGACCTTTTTTGGCCTGTCCCGGCGGGCAAAAACCGGTGTTTGAATCCGACTCTTTATTAGAGACCCGAACCTCCATATCTCGATACTCACCTTCAACACTGTTGATTTGGCAACCAGAAACAAAAAGGCTAACTGCAAACGTCAACCACAACTTTTTCATCGTTAGAACTCCTTATATTTTCCGCAGACTTTAATCCTTTGTGGCGTTACTATGTCATTGAGCGGTTAAGTTCTGTTTTGCTTTGGTAAAGAGCGTATTGATTGAGGGAGAACTTGTAAACTTCCCCTAATTCGTTGCGCCCACAATTAGAGGCTTAGGCTTGTTCATTCTTCATTAAATATTCCCATGGCGTCAGATCGTTGAGGACATCATGGGGACATTCTTCGTTATATTCTCGTATCCAGTTTTCTGTTAGCTCACGCACCTCATTCAAGGTTCTGAACACATATCGAGGATCTCTGTGCGAAACGTACCGTTAAATCGTTCTACATAGCAGTTCTGAGTCGGTTTGCCTGGCTGGATAAATTCCAGCTTGATATCATGCTCCTCAGCCCGAATCGCTAGCGCCACAGAGATAAACTCGCCATGCAATGATTCGTTCAAGCACTCTGACCACTCCTTGCGCAGGGAGGCTTAAATCCACTTCGATAGCGAGTGCTTCACGATTGAAGTCATCCACTACGTTGAAGGCTCTAAATAGACGCCCGCACTGTAAGCTGTCACTCATAAAGTCAATCGACCAACACTGGGTGGCAACCATAGGCACATTAAGCGGCTCAGGCAAACGAGTTGGTAAGCGTTTTTCTCTTTACGACGCCTATTGAGTTTGGTTTCGCAGTAAATCTGATATATCCGTTTATGATTCCAACCATGTCCCCAGCGACGAAATATTTTGAGCAATTTGCTAAAACCGTAGGCTGGATAACGTTCAACCGCCTTTTGCAGTTCAACAATCACTTCATGATCGTTATTCGCTTTAAGTTGGTATCGATAAACCGAATCACTAATGCCACTGTGCGACAAGCAAGACGTAAACTGGCATACTCTACCAGTTCGCGTCTTATCGCTGGCTTTACAGCTTTTTTATACGGTGTATTTGAGAATTCGATGCTCTAAACTCAACTCAGCAAACATGACTTTCAAGCGACGATTCTCCTCTTCTAAGTCTTTAAGGTGTTTGACTTCAGAGGCTTCCATCCCATCGTATTTCGCTTTCCAGATGTAGTAGGCTGCATCTGAAATGCCATATTCACGGCACACTTCATCGAACTTACGACCAACTTCCACTTCTTTTAAGATTTTGACGATTTGTGCTTCTGAGTAACGTGATTTTTTCATAGGAGTTCTTCTTCTATGCTCAGTCTAAGCCGAAGAACTCTAAAATGGTATACCACTAGTTTAGGGGCGGTTTACAGCAGCTATAGCGTAAAAGTGAGTCCAATCCAACATTGGTGGAACCGCTTCGACAACGTTCTGGAACCCCTTGGTGAAGCCCTCAAAGAATCTACTTGCTTAAACACGAAGCCGTAAAAAACCTAACTTGGCTCAATATAGACAACTGCCTTGACTCTTACCGGGATGAGTTCATCACAATGGCGCGCTATTCGTTTGCAGTTTGTTTAGCTAATTTTGCCGAAGGCACTATCTGCATCGCCAGCCATTCAGCAATCAAAGCGGGCTTTTTCTCACCTTCGATTTCGATGACCACTTCCGTCTTAAATATATATTTCCCTGGATTCTTTTCATCTACAGTAATTAATTTGGCACGAGCTCTAATACGGCTATTCACTTTTACTGGGTGAATAAAACGAACCTTATCAAAACCGTAGTTGAGACCAAAACTCGCCCCCTCCAATCGATAGCCAAAACTCTTGGCAAAGTGTGGGACTATCGATAATGACAGTAAACCATGCGCAATTGTAGAGCCAAACATTGTTCCTTGCGCTTTTAGTGGGTCCGTATGGATAAATTGATGGTCTAGGGTACAGTCCGCAAACTGGTTAATTAAGTCTTGGGTTACAACAAACCAATCTGTCGGGTTGATATCAACACCAATACACTTGTTGATATCATTCTTCGAAATAACTTTCATAGCTTCCTTTTTAATTTGACCTGAACTTGCATATGCCACCGAGCATATCAAGCATGCTTCATGCCCAAGAAAACTACCACAAATAATTGGCTTACTTTGACATGCAGAACATCTTCCATATAGGGGAGGTGCCTCTTACAACACCCCCTTTCTAGCTTATCGATTGTGAGTTTTTTACCCCATTTTTAAACGTTGACCACGAATTGTTGATTGAATTGAGCGTTTACTTTGTCGCTCAGTTGTTCATATTTTAGGCTCAGGGCAATTTGCTGACTTTGTAGCTGATCTATGGATAGGTTAGCAGAGTGAAGCTGAACCATCTCTTCCATAAAGCCACTTGTTAGTTGGCTGAAGATTGCATCTTTACCGATGATAAAGCTAGCGAAGTTCTCTTTTACATACGCTTGTTCATCACTAGTCAAGCTTTCTAGACCAAGGCGAGCTTGGTTAGCTGAGGTCACATCATCAAACGTCGATTTTGCTGGATCAGTACCAGGTTTTAAGTACGCTGCTTCATTTTTGAAGTCCGCTGCTGTACGTGTCTGTGCGTTTTCAATCAGCTTTTGAGAAAAGCCTCTTACTTCAAAGGTAGACTGTACTGGTTTATGGTCGCTGATATTCTCAAACCCTTCAGTGATAACGCTGGTTTGATGGTTTTGCAAGTTGCCTGTTTTGTTGGTTAAGCCAGCATTGTCGAGCTCACCGAAGTCAGGACGGTCGCGACCTTCTTTCTGTTTAATGTTGCCAGTGTGCTTATCAAGTTGCATATAGGTGTGGCTATTAAGTGGATTGAACTTAAAACCGTGCTTGGCTAAGTGCGTATCATCGTGTGCGACAGGATCGTACATTACGTCAGAACCTTCAGCGATACGCTTTTCACGCTCATTTAGGTCACCAGTGATCAGAACCTCTTCGTTCGGTTTGATCCCCTCCATCAACTTGTTACCTTCGAATTCACGTTTGACTTCTTTGTTAGAGTCCAAGTGTGCAGAAATGACGTTTAAGGCTTGACCATTGATCTCCAAAGCCGTTTTTACGCCACCCTTGTTACCAGTGATACCCATGAAGAATTCCATATTACGACCACCGATACCGTGACGGTATTCAGACTCTTTTTTGACGTTAACATCAACGCCGTCTTTTGCAAAAACAGACATTGACGTGTAGCTAACACCTTCACCAAGACCTTTCGTCATAACTTTCATTTTGTTTTGACTCAGAAGGTTCATACCATCAAGCTCAAGATCGTTAGCAAGTAATTTAGACTCTTGTTCCGCAAACAAGACCACATCATAGTCGCCTTTTTGAATCAGGTTCTGGAAGTAGTTCTTTGTGTCTTCCGGCATCTTTTGGTTTGCTTGGTTATAGGTCAAAGTTAGGACCTTAACGTTGCCGCTACCCTCTTTTTTATGCAGTTGCTGATTCATCTGATTCAGTTTTAAATCACCGTTTTTTGAAGAATCGGCGTTACTAAAGAAACGATGAAAAAAGCTGCGGTTTTCTTTCTGTTTTAGAGTAACCTCACCATCGCTATTTTTAGTTACGCTATACTCTTTACCAAATACAGAACCAAATTTAACAGTATCACCTTCTTTGGCGTTAGTTTTGATTTTTTGAATATCTACGAGGTCTAAATTACCTCGATGCTGGCTATTAATTTGAATTGTAGACATACATTAAACTCGTATTTTAAATAGTGATTAAATAAAGATCCCTGCTGGAAGTGTTTCTGTGTTATCCACTTGCTCAATAAAATGGTGCCATTGCTCCATTCTTTCTAGCAGTTGCTGAAAAGAGTTCTGCACATAATCTTGAGGTTTGTTTGAGAGAGAAATAACCTTGTAGATAGTTAATCTTCGGCTATCAGGCATTAGACCGATACCAAAACCACCACGGAAAGGTTCAAGTGCATGTTCGCCAATCGCGATGGCAATCTTTTCTGGAAGAGGGGTTGGTAACTTCACAGGGCTGGTGAGAGACATGTGTAAGTTAATGGTGGTTTCGTTCTTAAATACGGTTAAGAAAAGTGCATCATCATTGTTATTCGTATCCGATGATAACTCGCATTGAAATAATCCGTTTTCATCAAAATCCGTATCGTCGCCTAAAAACATTATACTTTCTTGATAAATATCCATTTAGTCCTCTATTTTATTGTTTAAGGTAACTCATCACCGCTTACATGGCTTGGTTTTTCAATTTGATAGAACTTGAAAAAATGGTTCCTCAAAAAGCAGGTGTGACGCGGCTTCTTCACGATCACTTTTGAATTCATTGCGATAAGAGATATAACTCCAGTTCGCTGCGGACACATCTGAATGAGGCTTCTCACCAGGAGCAGCATCGCTCTGACCTAATGTGAGCTCTATCTGCTCTAAAAAATCTTTTACATTTTTTAGCTCCGCAGCAACATAACCCGATTCTTTGTCAGCTTTAACATAAAGTGTTACCTGTGCTCCTACTGCAACACGCGAATCTGGAGAACAACGATTCAAGTCAGTCACTTTCCACTTATCAATCGGACTATCTTCAGACAAGAGCAACGGTAAGATGCTATCGAACCCAGAGCTAAGCTTCGCCTTATCTATACTAATATGGACTTTATCCCCTAAATATTCTCGCGATTCATTGTCTTTATTTGCATGAATAAACGCATCACCAAATGGTACATTCGACAACCGATAACCAGAAAACTGATTATTATAACAACTTTGGGATAATTCTTGATAACCACCACGAAAGTCGGCATTTCTAAAATGTGTTTTAGGCAACGAATCCATCTCTTTTAATATTTTCGCAACATTTTCACTCTTGAGCTCGTTAGCTAATTTTGGCGTAGATAAAGGTGTATTTTGCGTTAGAACAAGAGGAGCTAAGTTTGGTTTTAATCTAGGCATGATATGATACTACCTTGCAAAATGAAAAATAAATTGGACACATCACAGGACCAATAACCTTATATAAAATAATAATCTATTGACATTTTAGGTACCCAGTTAATACTAGATTTATCAATAATATACTTAGTAACTTTATGCAGCCGAAAGATTATTTTCATAGGACAGAGTTTAAGACGCTTAGCGACAAAGCTATATAACTTTCGGTTTTATTTTTTTATATATCCAAGGAACTCAGAGATGTTTGGCTCAGTGAGTATGACTTGGTTTGATGACTCGGCGGCGATTTAAAAGTCTAGTGGGTTTAAATCAAGAAACTTGAAAACGAAGCTTTTAGCAGATGAAGGCTTTGATGTAGTGGACGCACCTCCCTTTTAGCGTCGTTGTACCAAACTAATAGTGCAACCAGTGAGAAAAGGAGTAATAGTATGTCTATTAAAGTTGTCAGTATCGATATAGCCAAAAACCTCTTCCAAATATGTGTGTTGAATACTGATGGGCAAATATTGTCAAACAGCGAGACAAGCTTCTTGATACTGTCCGTCAACTACCAGAGCAAACTGCTCTTGCGATGGAATCATGTGCAACTTCGCATCACTGGGGAAGAATATTTCAAGACCTAGGATATATAGTAGCGCTTATCCCAGCCCAGCACGTAAAACCATTTGTGGGGTGCAAAAGTTATACAGTGACTTTGTCACTATTAGTGAAGAGATAGATGAAATAACTCAAAGTGTCACCTTGTTGAGTAAACAAAGCCCAAGGTATGACGCTATTCGAAATATTCCTGGTTTTGGTCCGATTTTGACAACGGCACTGATTAGTGAGGTCGGTGCTGACAAAAAGGATGCTATGGGAGCATGGTACATCTTGGCGAAAAGTAGTGAATACGATATCAATCAGGGGTTTAGGCTTGTTTGAACAAAATAGTAAGATAAAGGGAGATATCCTTTAAAAGCAACCGAGTTTGCAATAGCTGATGAATAAACGGTGGACCATCCTTACTACACTCTGATACGCAAAAGAGCAGTCAAGCCCTCTCGACAGCGAGCGAACAGTTAAGGTACCGCAACCATTCGTTCTTTGAGCAAAACTCGCTTTTCATTGGACAGTAGATCACCCCCTCGCCCTGCCTCCCGGATGGTTATTTAAGCTCACTATGTCATTTTTTATTGTTAACTTTCACGTTAAATTACGTCTACGACAGGTAAGGGAGTACCTACTATCTTGTTGTCAGGGGAAAAAGGGAAAGTAATTTCAATCGTTATGCCGTTCGGATCGTCTAAAAAGAGCTGATGTACATTGATTTCTGGGATCACGCGTTCTCGAAAAGGAATTTTTTGGCGCACAAAGTGCTGCTGAGTCGACGCTAGGTGGTCGCCTTCGAAGAAGATATAGCCTATGGTTTGGGTTCCCGATTGATCGCCTTTACACCGAAAATAAGCGACGCTAGCTTCGGTGGTATACCCTTCTGACAACGACACTAGGTGTAAAATGGGGTGTCCGTCATCGTTGTACATCCACGCCCCTGGCAAGGAAAATTGAGGACGTGGGCCGCGGTATAATCCAATGGACTGTTCATAAAACTGTGCGGTCATTTCTACCTTAGATGTTTTTATTGTGAAGTGATCGAGCATTTGATTACCTTGTAACTGAAGAGAGCGCTTGTGTGCAACAATACGTGGCGAGTAGCCGCAAAGAAAAGGGGAATAAATCTAAAAGCGCTTTTCGTCTATGCCAAATAACCTATGAGTACAGATTTCATACTTCACCACAGATTGAAAGCAAGCCTGAGATCACCCTATATTGAGTTGTTTAGACGTTAGTACTGATTAACCTAATAAGTATGTGTTGCTTTGGGCTCCTTCTCAAGGGGGATACTTTTTGGGCGGGGGATCTTGTCAAAGCCTCCTAGAGTCCGCAGATTAAGCAAGGACTTTCCTTAAAAGACCAATAATAGCCGCCCATATTGGTTCGGACAGTGTCTTTAAAAGGTATGTTTAAATTCACTTAACTGTTTCGTCATCGCTTGCTTTAGTGCCTGTAGCTGTCCATCAATACTAGCGTCAATGATGCCCACTTCTGTTTCTAAGATACACCCACCATTTGTCAAGCGCGCATCGGCGATAACTTCCACGTACCCGACTTCCGGGAAATCGCTTAACACAGTGGATACCTTCTCTCGGACATCTACCACCTGCTCAGACTGAACGTGCAAAATCACTTGCTTTTGATTGCTAACTAACTGCAAGGCTTCGCGGACCACACTGACTGTGGTATCAACATCGTCAAATGTGTCGATGATCTTACGCACAGCATCAAGTACAACTCCGGTCATTTTTTGTTCGACTTGTAAGTAATAGTTATTACACTTCGCCAGTGTTTCTAGCATGGTCTGAGCATTTTCCATTTTTGCCCTTTCTAACCCATCGTCATAACCACGCTGCTTTTCACTTTCATACGCTTGCTGAGCATTCTCGATTATGCTATCAGCTTTAGCATGTGCCGCTTCAACTAGGTGCTGCGACTCTAAGTAACTTACATAATCCTGAGCTTTGAGTACTTTCAGACCCGGGGCTAGCTGTAAATTGTCTGTTTTTATTTCAACAAATGAAACCATTGGGGGATAACCTGTTTTGCAATTTTTTTTGTTAGCCGATAAGCCAGATCGCGCTGGCTCTCTTCTAACCATACCACCTGAGGAGAACCGTAAAAATCCGTGGGTTTTAACTTAAACCGCCAGCGCTGATGAGCACTCTTGGACACATGCTTTAGAACAAAGCGGAACCAGGTCAAACCTAATTCAAATGCTTGGTTACGCAAATGTTCAGGGGTAAAGTCGTCTGGCAGTGAATGCTGCCAGTCTAGTGGCCATTCTGATAGCAACATTGGACCTTGTTGAATACAGAATTTGACTCCTTCAACGCCAAACACTGCATTCAAGTGCTGTTTGGGCTCCTTCAAAACGACTTGCCGCATTGCTTGGCAGTACAGAACACCTCCAGTCATCATAATCAGTTTCTTCAATGGCTCAGGTGGAATCAGCACTAAGCTATGCGCTGAATAACTTAGAGTAGCTTCGGATACAGGTATAAGGTCCCACTCATTAATCACCCAGTCATTGAGTGCTGGCCTGAGACGCCACCCCTCTAGGTTTGCGATCCAAGGTTGCTTTTCTGCCAACCAGCTCACGTCCATGTACTGACAAGGACCATAGCTAAATTGATGGATAACCTGATTCACCGGAGTATCTGTATTAACCATGCTTTACATTCCTACGACACCAGAAATAAGTCGCAGCGTTCGATCCAATAAGTAACACGAATAACAAAACGAATATTGCGATAAGATTACCCACAGAATCTTGGCTCACTTGAACGGATAAAATACTTTCAAAATGATTTTCCTGAGAACCACGCCTAACTTCGGATGACGGAACCATTACAATACTGATCCGATCGTAATTGAGACCCTCAATACTATTGTTTACGAGTAACTTAATTTGGGGTACATAAGAATCGAGTGCGACATCAGCTGCGTGCTTTATGAATACCGACGCCGAAGCTGGCGTGGGTCGCTCGCCAGGACGCAGTTCTTTTTCTTCTAATACAACGTGCACACGGGCAACAAGCACCCCGTCGATCTGAGAAAGCGTTGATGAAAGCTCTTGCGACTTCGCATAGATGAGTCGAGCACGCTCTGCCAATGGAGAAGAAATCAAATCGTCTTTAGGAAAGACGTCTTTGAGTGTTGAAAACTCCTCACGCGGGTAGCCGTTGCGCTTTAGTGCATCAACGGCGAACGCTATTTGCGAATTGTCTACCATCAGCTTGACGGTGTTATCTTTGTCTGGCTCTTTTGCTGCAGCAACTCCTTCAGCTAACAGAATCGACAACATTTCATTACCTTCTTTTTGGCTGATATTTGTGTAGAGCTCCGTCTGACAGCCCATAATAAACACTGTCATGGCTAGGGCAACCAAACGCAATTTATTGATCATTCTTTACTGCGCCTTTAATAAAGTTTCTATGTTTTGCGTGGTTTTACCCACTGTTTTAGCGATCAGTTCTTCCTGAAACGTAATCCGCGTTAGCGCCCATTGCATTTCCATCAACTTAGCTGGGTTGTCTCCGATTGACTGCATGCTGGTTTGCAATGAGCTTTTCGCACCATCGATACTCGACTTGATTTCACTGATGTTTTCTAGAATACCGCTTTCTAAACCGTCACTGCTTTCAGGCGAGAACATCGCCTGTTCGAAACGTTCGCTTAGCCCTTCCTCAATTTGACCATCTTGGATTTGCTCAAGGCTTGTTTCGACTAATTCCGTATATTGTGTATTGATCATCTGACCTCCTACGACAAATCTAACTTATGACCATGAGTGAGCATGTTTTTAACCATGGCATTTTTCGAGATAACTAAACTCAGTTCCTGGCGAATCAAATCGACAACAGGCGCCATATCAGAAGCCAACTTAAGCTCACTCCAAGCGTTCCAAAGTGCCTGTTCTTTGTGTGCACCCAATGAGTATGTCTCGCTCAAAGCCTGTTTCAGTTGTTTGCTACTTGTTGGTGGGCTGTCTCTCAATTGGCTGACAAAACTTCCCATTAGTTCCTGTTTTAGCGCCAAGTGCAAATTGATATTGACCTCTTTACCACTCAGTCCCTTTTGCTTATTAAAGGCGTACCACATGGCCTCTTTTTGAGCAGTAAGTTCGCTAAAAGCCTCCTTTACATCCGCGAGCAAGGTTTGACGATTGATATTGTTCTGAGTTTTAATGTCTTCGAACCAAGACTCCAACTTTGTCCCCTCATTTGATATACGATCTAAACTCTCGTTAAACTCGGTTGCGGTACCTTTTGACTGAGGTTGTGAACCTGACATTGCCAAATTCATACGATCTTCATCCTGATTCCGGTAAGCCCGTGGTTCGTAATGAGCCGTGGGTTCACCGCGAAGTGGATTCACAGCAATGTTCATCATAAACTCCTGAGCTCTCGAGAAAAACTGTCAGCAAACACTTGGCTTTCCTCACTGCCATTCACAGCGTGTTTTAACCAAAACTCAGCCTTACTCGATAAACCCGCCTTACCTGCAGCTAGAGCAGCGAATGGAACAAGAGATGAGTAACTAGAGCAAAGAGGAGTCAATAACTGCTCCGCTTGCTCATATTTGCCTCGATTCATCAAACTCATCGCACGAATCATCGCTACCGCTTGTTCCGTTCCCTCTTCGTTTGCGAGAGATTGAGCAATAGACTCAGCTTCGCTGTGTTGATGAACGCCTGTGGCCATCAATCCCACTTCAGCCAAAAGTTGGCGTATCTCTCTTTCCATTGATCACACCTTTTGTAAAATGGACTGCATCACATCTTTGATCGCCCGGGTGGTTGTAGAATTAATGTTGTAGATAACTGACCACTTGTTAATGGCGTGCTGAAGTTCAGCAAGTTTTGAGGGGTCGTCTGCGTTCGAATCCAGCTCGTCAATTGCGGCCTTAACCGCCTTGCTCGCTTCAGAAGCTTGATTGGTTAACTGAGTCTTAACCCCATCCAAGTTAACCTCACCTCCCGCGCTAATAAAAGAGTTAGTATTAGATGCATTAGCCATAGTATTTCTTATTTCCCCTTAACTGTGCTGCGACACATAATTTTCGATAACAGCCTGCGCTGCCAAGTAGGCCTCGTGCCGCTTGATTAGAATTTGATATTGATGAGGAGCGCAACCTCGGTCTAGCTCTTTCTTTACGGCAGTTTGTGCCTGAAAAAGCGTTTCTTTTATCTTTTTCAACTCCACGCCACTTGAGTCTTTGTCTAAAATACGTTCAAGATTTGTCATTAGTATTGTCTACTGAATAGCCTAAGTCGATGCTGATAGTCTGTCCGCTTTTTACAAGCTCAATCCCTTCCGGTGACACATTTGAAATCCGGTATCCCTGAGGCGTTCTAGACCCCACCATGTAACGTACATTGTCGTTCAGAATGACATAAGGCACTTGGCCAAAATTGACACTACGGAATGGAAAATCAATGTTGGTTCCTTTAGTGACTGTCGGGATAGATTTCAACACCAAGTATGGTTTATCTCCATACTGCTCCCTAAATTTTCTTGTCACTGCATAGAATCGCGTCGTTTGGATATCATCGAGTTCGCCACGAATTTCTACACGTTCGCCATTTGTGACAATTTTCACCTTGTTGAGTAAAGCTTCTTTTTCAAGCATCTGCTTCAATGTCTCCATGTATGCACCAGCACGCTGAAGTTCTACTTTCCACGCGGCAAGCCCCGGAACATCTCTTTCTAAAATCTGTTCGACCTGACTCCAACGCGTAGCATCATCAATATATCCTGTTAACAGCACTGTTCCTGCTTCATCCCCGTTCTCAACTTTGACTTGGTGATAACCCAAATTTCGTAAGATAAAACGTACACCACGGCGTATTTCATCCATTGTGCGCAGGTCACTTTTATAGTTGATACCCAGCAAGTCAATTTGGCGTAACAAATGCAACTTTTGCGAGCTATCGTCGACATAACCTTCTAATATCGCTTGCTGAACACTACCATTCCACTCAACTCGAACATCCTCTAAGCTCAGTTCCTGTATAATATTCCTCACTTGCACAACGGGCTCAGCTGCAACTATAACTTGGCCATTACTACTAGACGTCTGGCTGTACCAAATACCAGCGAGAATCGCGCTCGGCACTATACTGCATATCACCCCGATGACCAGCGAGCGTTTCCACATAGAGGTTTGCACCGCTTTAGCTGGAGCGTCTATAGCAATTTTGTTATCTTCTCGACACATGGAAGCTAACTCATCTTCGGCATAGCCAACTACGAAGTGAACAATACCTACATGTAGCTCCATACCACGCGCGATTGGCAGCCCCCCTTCAGGCATTTCAATTTTCTCGCCCTTTAACATTACGTGGCTGCAGCCGCTCAAAATCACGCTTTCATCAGTTGACTCAAGGGTGAGATGATTGCTCTGCACGCCTGCGTCAGAAAGAACGACATCCGCGCTATAATCGTCACTGCCCAGCACTAAGGCGCCTGAAGGAAGTGGAATTTCTACTCCAGTATGAACTCCGGATAAGATTCTAATTTTCCAATTTTGCATTCTTATCAAGACTCCTTAGGTGGACGCATACAATAAGGTTCGGAGTCACACTTGGTCGCTTTGACACGCCAACCCGTCTGACCTGTTGGCAATTCACACTCAGACAGCAGAGACGACTGTTCACTTTCCAGTAAATAGCTCTGATAACGCTGAGCCTGCTCAAGAGTCGCGCAACTATAAAGCTCCATCGTCGACTTCAATTGTTTACTGTTATTGGAAATATTGTTTAGCTGTCCGATATACGGTCGCAAATCATGTTCATTGCCAATAAGTACGCTGTCACCAATTCCATCAACCACAATCCGCGGTTCAATAATAAACATTCTAACCGTACGACGCGTAGTGTTGGTGTTACTTCTGAACAAGGCACCAACATAGGGTATGTCCCCAAGTAAGGGAACTTTACGGAGCTGATGGCTCACTTCATCGCGATACACACCTCCAATCAAGAGGCTTTGTCCCTGTTTGACTGTCGCTAAAGTGCTGATTTCTGTTTTTCTTACCGAAGGTAAATCGTCAACACTTCCGTCCTGGATCTCTGAACCATCTTCCAAGTGCAAACTCAAGTTAATTTCAGGTTGCTGCGCGAATCGGTCACCGACAATACGTGGAACAATCCTAAGAAGTGTGCCATACGTTACTTCTTCGAGGGCCGTAGTGTCTTTACCGAGCAACTTTACGTAGAACGTATTACTGTTATTCAATACGGCTTCAACATTCTCTTGAGTGAGCAATGTGGGCCTTGAGACAACTTGAGCGCTTCCCTGAGATTCAAGTAACCGGATCTGTGCAAGTAAATAATTTAAATTGCTCGCATCCAGTAGCGATTTGAACGTCGCTCCATTTCCTAAAGTGACCTCTCCGTTCCCAACGTCGCCTGTTGTTTTAAGGTCAATAATGCCATTACCACCCACCGACACACCTGCGCGCCAATCGACACCGAGTTGGCTGATATCATTCGCACTGATATCAACGATTGAAAGGGCGACTTCTATTCGTGACTGTGGTTGATCGAGTTGAGCTATTAGTTTGCGATACAAAGGCAACCGGGCTTGAGTATCACGAACAATGATGGCGTTTAACCCCGGTTCAGCTTCTACGGTAGCCCCATTATGAACCGACGCAAGACCTGAGCCAGTTGTTTGGCTTACCCCATCTGCCTCAGTAACCTGTGAATTATTCTCAACAACTTGTGTTTGTACTCCCGAAACAAGACGACGGAGAACAGCGGCAATGCCTGGTACAATAACTGTCTGATCTCGGTATGAAATCTCTCTGTCTGTCGCAGACGCATATCTTAACGGGATCAATTCAATATACAGCTCGTCGGTAGAGTTGGCTTTCTGTAACAGTCGACTTTCTAGCGCTTCTGCAGTTTGGATAATTAGGTCGACATAACGCGGAGGTCCTGCCAGATATACCAACCCCTTGTTTTCCACGGCTCGCCAGCTGTACCTAGAGTCCCATACCCCTGTCGAAACCAATGTGTTTCGCAATTCTCTGGCTGTTAGTAACTCAAGTTGGAGAAGCCGTGAGCGAGTTTCCGTAGCTTTGTAGACGTGCAATACTGCGCCATCGAAATACCACATGAGGTTGTATATATGCGCCAAGTAATCCAAAAACTCCGCCGGTTTATCGGGTGTGAACTTTCCGCTAACTTTCTCGCTGATTTTATCGCTAACAGCGACAGACACACCATAATTAGCACCAAAATTATTGAGTAACTCTTTTAATGAATCATTTTCAGCAAAGTAACGAAATGGGCGGTCAGGCCAATCGAGTTGTACTGAAAAGGCTTTGGACATGCCCAGAAAAAAAAGAACGAGTATGAGGCTTAATCTAATGAATAAAGTTTTCATGGTAGCCACACCGTATGATTTACAGCATGATTCACTCTTTCGTGCTCTAATAGTTCACTGTAGCGCTCACACATAGTTAGGTGTTGCGAAAGTAACGAGAGAAACATCTCTTCTGACAGCTGGTCAAGCGATGCCTTACCTTGTAGCACCATGCACAGCTGCTTATTGATGGTCACCGTCTCTTGACTATCAAGAACAGTTTTTAGCGAAAGCTGCAAACAACGTTTAAGCATCTGTTCTTTTTGATAATCAAGCTCAGTATCAAAGCGAAATGACAATTCCGTCTCCCAACGTATCCAAGACGAATGTTGCATTATTTCAACGTTAAATTGATCAATCTCAATCTTGTAAATGCCATTTTCGTCAGGCGTAAAAGGGCTAACCTCCAGCGCTATTGCGAGAGATTTCATTATTTGATTTAGCATAATTGCGCCTTTTTTAAATATGACTCATATGATTGTAAGCTTGGCCACACTGACCACTTTGGACATCAAAGTAATAAAGTTCCAAATCACCGACAGACTGCATGCTTATAAACCATTGCCACACCTTTGCTACCGCATTCAAATCACGATAAATATGGTCACAGGCTTGCCAAACCTCTTGCAACTCAGGAGCAAGATACCTAACCTGCCCACACCAGGACTGCCACATCGAGAAAAACTCTGGGGATGTCGTGGAGAATTCTGATAACGCTTTCAAGGTATCGAGACAAGGCTGCCAATTATCTATCATTTGACGGTGTGCGTCGTTAGCCTTTTGATGCGCCTCCTCCAACGACTCAAGCTGTGCCTTGACCTGTTGTTGTTGAGACTCAATCAGCTCTAGCTGCTGCTCAACGTAGATGGTACTAGTTTCCTGTCCTATCAGTTTGTTCCAGTATCCTGCTTGAATCCTCAGTTGGTTCGCTAATTGTTCAATTTGTGCAACATCCTTAAGTATCCCCTGATCTGACTGACGATTTATCCATTCAGTAATTGCACAGTGAAAGCATAGGGACAGCACTTTCGGGCTAGCCAAGTTGTAACGATAGCTAAGATGCTGATTGATGCAACTGAGGCGCTGGTCACTTGTGATTACCTGCTGATCTGCGGATAACTTTGACCCTACTTCCAGAAATAAGCGCATAGCATACCTATCCAGTGGTATGCTCAGTTTCTCATAAGTACTAACTAACTGGCTTGAACAAAGGGCGTCGATTATATCTCTGTTGAGCAACCTCTGTAATAAAGACAACTGCTCTTGACTCAACACCCCCTTACTTAGTAGCTGACGGTGACTGACATTGACAACCTTGTTGTCATTAGTTGCCCTGGCCGCTCCTTCGTAGCGAGCGCCCTGCTGTAAGACAGTGACCTTCCTTTGAGTCACAGAGTTGTCTGGAAAAAGCGAACGGCGTCGCCAATGCTGCTTTTTCATTCTTGTCGTGTTCTCCGCACTTCCCTCTTAAATTCGAGGAAGGTGAATTTTAATTTGGGTATTCGTTTCTATGTACTTATATTACAATCACCAACAACATGACGCTTGTAATAAAAGCCAGAAAATTTTAGTCGCCAGTCATTTCAGTCGGCTAAAGCAACCATCTCTTCGCCAGAACGCACTTTACTCGGCGTCGTACCGAATCGTCTGCGATAACTCTGTGTGAAGTAGGACTGGCTCGAAAACCCAGCTTCCATAGCAATATCTACGATACTCATTTTACTGGTTAGCAATAGCTTATGCGCATACAAAAGACGGCGTTCGCTAATCCAGGCTCGTGGAGACATGCCATAGTGTTCATTGAAAAGTTCTTTAAACGTCGTAAGACTTGCTCCAAACTCTTGCGCATAATCATTAAGCTTCCACTCTTTCAGATAGTGTAGTTCCATGAAACGGCGCAGCCTTTCGGAAGTCCGATTCATTTGCTGAGAAAGCAATGCATACAACTGAGCCCCGCCGGAACTATGCAAGAGAAGAATAAGCATCTCTTCATATTTCAAGCGCAAAATCGCTTCAGGAAAAGACTGTTCTTCTAAGGCTTGCATTCCTGAGAGTACCTGCTCAAGTAGGACATTCAAGTCAAAATGAAACATCCCAGAACTGTCTCGATCCGTTTTTGGCAGTGTTATTAGCAGATCACTGTGTTTTTGTAAAAGTTGACTTAGTAACTCCTTTTCAAACTCTATAATCACGGATTGATATTGTTCTCCATTTGTCAAATATTCAAACAAATAATCGCCTTGAGACAAGAAAATTCCACAACCAGCGGCGACACTGATAGTGCAATCACTCGTTTGTACTTTTAGCTGACCACTGCGGACAATGACAATTTGAGAATGATCCATATGAAACACCTCATCAAAGCTTTCTAATGTGGAAAACCTATGATTTTTTCCAAAGCTTGAGGCGAGATTATTAGAGTTTGATTGGCCTGACACATTCATTTCCTGACCTTCATCCTATTCACTTTCTGCATAAGAAAACGGGAGGCCAAGAGAAATATTGGAGCCCCGGTTAGTGTGGGAATAATTAAAGAAAAAAGAGCATTGTAAGTTAACCACTCACTGTTCTCCCCAACAGTTAATGCTTTAAAAACGCCTAATAGGCTTTATAAACAAAGCCGTGTTTAGATGTTTCCAATTTGTAAATATAAGTTGTAGTTATTTTTTCAAAGCCAATCGAAAGAATACTTTCGTTTTTAAGATTGTAATTTTAAACACAGGTTCCTTACCACCCTAAAAAGCTTTATTGGAACTACAATAAGTTTTTAAAGAAATATATTTAAGCGGATATCAAACAAATAGCATGAAGAGTCATAAATTATTAAGTTACAATTTCTTTACGGTTAAATCTTAACAATCGAAATATTTTTAATTTCTATTCCTCGTCAAATACCAGAAGATAGACGAGACTATATTATTGGTCTTTGTTCTTTGTTTCCAGCACCAAATCGATACGAGAGTTACCTGGAAAAAATTGATAATCAAACACTTTATTAGCGATCACCCTAGTGCTACTCAATAGTCTTACCTTTATTTTCATTTCTCCATTTCCTGCCTGCAATGGTGATATTAGAAATGAATATTGAATGGGCAACTGTATACCCTTGTATTCTTGAAATGCTGATCGTAAGCATTGCTTGCCAATCACTTGACACATTTCAACTTCTACTTTTGTTACGGCAGGTGAAAAATAGTCACCAACAGATATCCAACCATTAAGCTGCGCCTGAGATTGCTGATCAAATTTGTCTTCTATCTCAGGAATTGAATGACTGCACCCACTCAATGCCATGAAACACAACATACCCAGGCAGATAGTTTTTTTCATACGAAATATTCCGTTTTGAATAAAAGGGGTGGAGTTAACTAATACATTGTGTTTGCGATTCTTATCAAGTTACTTACAAGCCATAATTGTCCCAACTTAGTGGTCTGCCGACTAGCAAGGTCCCCTTTCCAACTCCCGCTCGTTCTACCCCAGTTGGCTCACTGATGTTATAACCACTCAACAACAAACGTCATCCAATCTTCTGAGCGGATCCTATTTGTCTAGAAGATAGCCAGCGATAGTCCTGAACAACGAGGCACATAGTGTTAAAACACTCATCAGTTTAATAGTGAACTAATCGAAATCTTTATGATTCACAACTATACTACTGTTTTCTAATGGATTTATTTTGACTTTTGACACCTTACGCTGACATCGAAATTGATGAACGCAACTCGATTCAACGACCTAATTCCATGGTTCTGGCTCATGAAAGCTTCATTGGGGAGATGTAAAATGTAAACAACGCGAAGCGTATGCGAGTTCATGAATGCCATCTCTGTCACCTGCTTAGTAACAAAAAATTCTATTTGACGAGGGGAAAAATGATGAAGCAGGATGCGGTTATTTGCCTACTCCTTTAAGACAAGTTGCCTATTTTTTCAATATTCGTTACCTGCGGCTCAGCTTCGCAGGTATCCTGTATCACCGAGGAAACTCTGGTATTAAGATGGAGACGTTAATTTAAATTGGGACCGATTTTATTATTAACGTTATTTCCCGACCTTTATATAAAAAATATCGTCAAATATTGATAGGTGTCATTTGCATGTTATCCTAACATCGACTCCTCAACAATAAAATAAGGGTCCTACATATGTCAGCATGCCAAAAAGTCGATGAGATGTTAAGTCAATTCGGTCGTCAAATAGGCCTGCCTGAACTAAGGTTAGTGAACAATGAACTCAGCCTCGCGTTCGACGATTCTATACGAGTCCATTTTATATACCACGCCTCGTTGGGAACATTGCAAATCGAGGCCGAGGTCGTCGATCTCGCGATATTAACCAGCGATCTTTGCCGCTCATTGCTCGCCTTTAATCATCATTGGCCAGAGTACGAACTGTTCTTCAGTCTAGATAACAATCGAAACATTCTGTGTCTTCATAAACTGATCTTCGCCGAACAGCTTGATTATACTTATTTCGAATCATCACTAGCCGAACTAGTTTCTCAATGCGATTCTTGGGAATCACTGCTTACCGCCTTCGACGTTCCTGAGCTCGATCTTTGCCTACCGAACACTGCAGATTTAAGAGTATAGCAATCCAATGTCAAATAATATTCAGCCTACATCAAACAACCTTCACGCCTATTCAACAGAGCCTTCGACGTCCTGCCCAAGAACATCGGAGAAAACCTTCAAAGGGAGAGTCGTAACCTCTCTTGCACCGCCGGAGAGAGGACACAATAAAGCTCACGCCAGAAGCGCGTTTAGTGAGCAGTTAAACCAACTGACCAACTCGGAGCTAACAAAAGCAGTACTTAGCATGGACAAACAGACCGCTATTGAAACCCTCTATCAGAGAAAAGTTGAAGTCATACTGAACCTATAGGTCAACCCACGCCGTCACGAAAGCGGAGGATGCCGCTCTCTGAAAGGCTTCAATATTTATTTCTCATTGTCTCGAATCACTAGCGCAAGAATTCAACTTGCTGACACGAACATATCCGTTCCACCCTGTTATTGGGGAAAGTTTCAACTGGCGAACCATGCCAAACGGTACAATTTCCGTTACCGTCACACTTGATTTCTCTGGAGTCTGGTTTTCACTTACAGCTTATCGTCGATTCACAAGTATTCGTCTCAACCGAATTAACCATCAATGCGCTTAGTGCTCAAGATTACAAGAAGGTTGACAAACCGAACCTATCGCTTTTGCCTTTAGAACACATTTAAAAAGACCCAATCAAGGTATCAGCATCTCAACTTCAGATTAGCGTTCCATTACACCCCGACAAATAACTATCGAAAAGCCATTAAATTCAAAAAACTGAAGTTAAGAAATTACTTTAGTTATTAAGTATTCATAAAAGTTCACTACAGCATCACCTAACTTCTGTTTACAGTAATATTTGGCGAGGTGTTGTCACCTCTAAAACTTAACTTTTGAAAACAAAGGAATAAACATGTCATTAAAACTAGCGCTCAATGACCTCGAAGAATATCAGGCCTTGACAGGTCAAGAAGGCCTACATATTGACGAACTGTGTTTGTCATTAAAATGCTTCTTCATAAACAGTAAGTGGTTAGATAAGCAAGATAAGCAACTTTTAAAACAAAAAGTTCTGACCCAGTTAGAGCAAGAAAATCATTTTTGTCGAAAGACTTACAATCATGATGCCGAACAAGTCATCTCCTCTCTTGCAGACAGATTGCTCTAGGTTGATTGATGCTTAGCCCGCCCAGATATAAAGCGACTTTTTAGTTAAACGCCCTACGCAGTGAAAGTAGGGCGGTATAAGACGTATTTTCACCGTCGAGTCATACCCAATCAACCACTGAACCACAAGCACCTTTGTCTTTTCCCGCTCGCGTAGGATATCTCTCTTTGTCAGGCGAAAGAGTTTTTCACCGGAAACATATACGAATTGAATTCTTACCCTCAACCAAATGCCAGCAGGAAACTTGTCGGCCTTGGTTAAAAGGATTTAATCCATATCTAACATATTCTAGTTGAGTGTTCATTTTGTAAGGAAGACAAAAAGCAAAATCGCTTAAAGGCGAACAACGTAATGTGGTGGCAGATTAATCGCTAGACCATTGATTAGAATAGCACGCATTACGCGATGGAAAGCGTAGATAAGGCTCATAGCGTCTTGTCTCTTGACATAGCCCTTGAGGAGAAAAGTGTACTGGAAGGAATAAATAATATAGTATAAAGGCCGACGCTATCAGTATTACGACCATAAGCGGTTTCACAAGATTCATGGTGTTCCGTTCATATAGAAAAACGGCATCAAGTGCCGGAGAGGCACCAGATACCGAAAATTATCACCACTAAATATGGCTTTTCGCAATCGCAACAGCAGTGTCTAGGTCAGGCAACTGGGTAAGCTCTGGAACTCGTTGAATATACAGAATGCGGTCCTCTTTATCCACAACAATGATGGCACGAGATAGTAAGCCTAACTCTTCTATATGAGCACCGGTTTGCTGGCCAAATTCGTGCTTATTAGAATCTGATAAAAAAGCTATTTTTTGGTCAAATTTTTGCTCAGAAATAAAACGTGCTTGGGCAAAAGGGGTATCCGCACTGACATTAATGAATTCTAGCTGCTCCGCATACGCCGCATGCTTTTCCGCTAGCTTGTTAAATGCCACTGCCTGCTCGACACACACCGGTGTATCAACCGACACCAACAGGTTGTAAACCCGAACTTTCCCACTGCCTTGAGTGTCAACTGGCTTCAACATCGAGCTTGTCAGAGTCATGGCAGGGATCAGCTCCCCCACTTTAACTGCATGCCCCCCCAGTGAGAAAGTTGTCGAATGATCCAACGTCACTTTTTGATTCTCGCCCAAGGCAGCCGTTTGCTGTGTGACATCATAGCCTGCGTGGGCGAAGCAAGACGTAATCATTGTCAATAGTACTAATGCAGGCTTCATGTTCACACTCCCTGTAATGCAGCAATTGCCTGTTGGTAATTTGGCTCATCAGCAATTTCGCCCACAAGTTGCGAATGTAAGACCTGTCGGTTCTCATCCAAAACAATAACTGCACGCGACGTTAGACCACGCAACGCCCCATCTGTAATTGCGACGCCGTAACTTTGTGCAAACTCTGGTGAGCGAAAACATGACGCAATGGATACCCGGTCTAACTCATGTTGTTTAACGAAGCGTGACAATGCGAATGGCAAGTCAGCAGATACACACAAGACGACTGTATTGTCGAATTCTTTTGCTGATTCGTTGAACGCGCGAATACTTTCAGCACACGTTGGGGTGTCCGCGCTTGGAAAGATGTTTAGCACCAGTTTTTTTCCCTCAAAGTGCTCAAGATTAACATCAACCAACTCTTGGTCACATAAAATAAACTGCGGGGCTTGTTCTCCTTTTTGTGGTACGTGACCGTTTACAGAAACTGGATTCCCTAAGAATGTTACCGACATAATTTCCTCTCTGTTTTGATATAATTTTCTAATTGTTCTTTATTAAGCTCGCTCTCCAAAAGGATATTAAGCGTTCCCAAAGAACGAACTTCATAACAGGCGCTATGTTCTCAAAATCTCCCCCCCCCCTCTAGTGAACCAATGACAACTTTTATGATTCACAACTGTTTACCTGATTTGTCTTTTTGATGGCATGAAGAAACACAGTTCGAAATTCAGTTTAACCAGTTACCCTGATATGGGTGAAAGTGCTAGAGGAATAAATGGAGGATAGTAATGCCGATAAAACAAAATGCTACGTAAAGCGGCGCTCGTTCCAGAGGGTGATGCTAGTGCTAGGTTTTTATTTATAACGAATGATGAATTCTGTTCAACATCCATAACTGAGAGACTCTGATTAACTCTACAATGCTTTGTGTCGCGAGGATAGAGGACCACAATAAACATGCCTTAACAAAGAGCAAGCCTACGTAAATCGCATCTAGTTCAGTTGGAACACGTGATGCTGGAACAATTGTTCCACGATATCAGTTGATGGCGCCGATGCCACCAGATCGAGTTTTGACATATCAAAATGTTCTAACGCCACCTTATTTACACGACCACTGTCGGCTTCAATGGTAAGATTAAGATTATCAGCGGCTTCATCAAAGCTCGCACCTATATGCGCGAGTAGGTAGTCGAGTTCACCTTCACTAGGTGGTGACAATATATCTCTTAAGTCCAGTGTATCTTCATCCAAATGGAAATCAGTGATCACATCTAAGTCCAGTGTAGATACCAAAGGTAAATCAACGAACACAAAGGTGTCGTTCCCCTCTCCACCGGTAAGAATATCATTGCCCAAGCCCCCCGTGAGAACATCGTCTCCAAGACCGCCTACTAAAATATCATCACCAGTTCCACCGTCGAGAGTGTCATCCCCTCCCTGCCCAAGCATAATATCAATGCTATCTCCCCCAAGTAGATAATTTATACCGTCATCACCTATCAGAGGGTTGCGCTCTGTCGCCGCTATGTCAGTCCCGTTTTCACTAAGAGTAAGTGTGAATATGTTGTCAATAATATTTTTACCATCTGTCACCTTATACAAAAAATGCAGGTCAGCCTGCTGCGTTCCAGTGAGGATATGGGTATCACTCTGAGTAAAAGTGTAACTACCGTTTAATCTTACTTCCAGATTGCCAAACAATGTTTCAATGTGCAGCTCACCATCGACTTCACTAGTTGATGAAACTATAGGGTCAGTTATTGTGATGTCATGCAGATGCGTACTTAACAGAGTGAAGTCTTCCTCAACGACGGAAATAGTCAGTGCATCCCCGTCCACATCTAGACTATTCTCTAGAAGCCCGCCAGTAATTGAGTCAGGAGAAGACCGACTCAGGAACTGGCTTAAATCATTACCCGAATCGATAAATACGACTTCATCACTGATTTCATTTAATGCTGCAGATGCGTTGTCGTTATTCTGGAGAGCAATACCTATAGCGTAGACTTTAGCGTCATTAGCTTGGAGGTATTCGCCCCAACGCTGCCCAAAATCCGGGGAAGTTATCTCTCCCTCTTTCGGATTAGGTTCACCATCAGAAATAAAGAAAATGGTGTCTTTGCTTTCAACTGGTTGCTCATTCAGATAAAGATCCCAGTTAAAGTTTCCATCTTCATCCAAGCCATCCTGCCAGGGGAAGGACGTGTAGGTGTCACTTGGAGCCATCACTGCTTCAAGTGCTTTGTCGTAGTCAGTGTTTATACCATAGTCGTTGTACCACCTAGCGGTATAGCTCGCGACATCACTCAAATAGCTCGAATCATCTGGTTCACGTCCATTCAATTCGGGCGGACGAGTTATGTACTCAACATCATCCAAAGAAAGCCAACTTTCGGTTGAAGTGTCACCATCAAAACGAATCAGGCGAATAAAAGTGTTAGACTGACCGCCCTCCGCAATCATTTGTTCTACCATGGTATGTAATGCTACTGCAGCCTTATAAGCTCTGGATTCAACTTTTGGAGCGGTTGCATCTGCACCAACCGTGAGCTCATTGTCAAACGTAAGCGTCATACTGTTTGACTGGTCAAATACGATTGTCACTTTGTTAATCGGCAGGTCGTCTACCTTAGCGAAGCCTTGAACCGGAGATGAGACTGGGACATCGTCCGTACCAGTAATGTCTATCAGAATATCCCTCCTAGTACCATCGGATGCAGTTAAGGTTATGCTGTCCTGAACTTTCTCACCCTCGTATAGGTGCTGAACCTTATTCTGATCAAGAATGTAAGTCCAAATACCATCCACTAGCATCAGTGAGCCGTAATCACCAACCACAGTGGTATCTTTGAAGGTTGGATCGTCTTCATTATCCACATCAGAAATGGAAACAGTCCCGGTTGCCGTGGCTGTATCACCGATATTGCCTTCGGTAACGGCCCCTGAAAAGGTGCCATGTACGATAGGAAGGTCATCAGAGCCAATGATAGTAATCACAACTTCATGGCTTGTTCCATCCTCGGATAAAACGGTAAAGTTGCGGACTATCGGCTCACTCGTTTCCGACAGTGCCTGAACATCGACATGGTCGTTATTCAGCTCATAGCTCCAGTTACCACTCTTATCAATTGAGAAGGTGCCCCAGTTTTCGTCTGTCATACCGATTTGCGGCTGAAATAGATCCTCTTCCGTTAGGCTCAACTTACCACTCGTTTTTACCGTAACATCTTCCTCAACGGATCCCCGCCCATCGGGGCTTGACATTATTTCAATATCACCCACTTTATATTGAGACGTAAGAACAAAATGAAACAGAGCCTTACTTTGCTCAGGAGTTAGTCCGGCAGTTTCGAAAAAGGTACTTGCCAGTATTTCTAAGCCTGAAGCTTCTATAGTACTCAACAGACCTAGGCTTGAGCCCACAACTTCAAGCCCAACGTCGACAGCCCCTTGCTTCTTTTCGCCTGTTTCGAGATCTGATAGCAAATCGTTCAAGACGTTGACCAAACTTGTGGCGCTATCAGAACCCATTTCCCGAACAGCGTCTACAAGATTCGCTTTCGGAGGCAGCGTCTTGCCTCCAAGAGTTTCGATGATAACGTCCCCGGGTAACAAGTTATCATTAGGCTCAGCGACCTTGATATGACCATCACGTCCGACAATTAAGTAGGTCTCCGTCATAGATTTGGTTATTTCGATCAAGAGAGGTACCTCCATCGCTTAGATAGCAGAGCAGGGTGTCACCCCTCTCCATTAATGATAATAGTGTAAATATTAAAACCTATCCGAAAAATCTGCGACACCCGAATTAACAAAGCTGAATCTTTCTGATTCACGATTAACCTGTTGATTTTAAAAAACTCACGTTATCCTTGTGATGGAGTAAGAAAAAACAGACCGTGATTTGGTTGAACGAACTAGAGTTACCCGACGCTCTGGAGAAAGCGTCAGAGGGAACGTATGAAGGGAAGGAATGATGGTAAAAAGCGCCGTTGGCTCAGGAGATAGGCCGAGTTTTTATTTACGACGAGTAATGCATTTAACGCTTCCATCAAGCAGCTTTACATAGCAAACAGCTTTGCTATTGTGATAAATGATCTGCAACATTTCGTTGTTGAGACGCCTCATGGCATGAGCCTCAACCTGAATTATTTGATCTGCAGGCATTGGCTTGTCTATTGGTAAAGAAAACTCCGTAAACTGTACCAAATCATCGCTATAGAAGTCGGTGAAGTAACTGAAGTACAGATCCCGCTTTCCGCCATCGATCACGCGGCTAGTATGAGATTTTTGATTAAAGAACAATCGATAATTAATCGTATGGTAATCCTCGATCAGAAAAATATCACCGTTAAGTGTGACATTGAGAGTCTCGCCATGAAAAAGCTGACTGTTTTCTCCATTCATGAAGTCTGGCATATCAGATAATCTGAGCAAAACGTTAGTTGCCGTTGCTAAGCCCGCTAAGCAAAAAAGCACAAGTAGAACTCTATTGACAGACATCGCGCACCACCCCACTTATCAGGTAAAAGTTCTCCTGCAAATCGAATGTGAAGTTTCTTACTTCTTGCTCACCTTTCGATTTATCACGATAGATACAAGAGAGATAGTAATTGCTTACCCCTGTCGAAATCAGCAGCCTGGTGACTGGGTTCTCTGCGAGATGTACGTTCTTATCACGGAAATGACGATAAAGTTGTTCACTTGCAGGGTTGTCAAGGAACATAAAAGTCCTACCACCAATTGTTTGAGTATTCCAACGCTCCAAAGACACATTCCATGAGAACGTCCAACGATTTACAGCCTGAGCGGTTTGAAACAGAAATATCACTGCCAAGAACAACGCCAGCAGTGCTTTCAGTTGTTGGCGATATTGATGCTCTTCTACTTCATGGAGTGTATGAGGCGCCAGTTCGTCTTTAGGTGACTCAAAAGGAAGTTCAGGTGATATGTTGTGTTCGGGTGACTCTTGTTGTTCAGGATCCGCCAACTGCACGACATTTTCAAACAGCATGTAACCCCGAGATGGAATGGTTTTTATGTACTTCTGTTCTTTGCCGTTATCGCCGAGAGCTAGACGTAACTGGGCGACACACTGAGTAAGGCTGTTATCGGAGACAATACGCTCGCCCCATACCTGGGCAAATAACTCCTTTTTAGATACCACATGCCCTTGATTTGCAATCAAGACTTCCAATACACGACATTCTGTCCCTTTCAATTTTTTAGCAGTTAAGGTTTTTACATTAACCAGTTGCTCCCGCGCCAAAGGATACAACTGCCACAGTGATTCGTAATTCATACACACACAATTAGTCAATCTACAACAATCTTAGGTACAACCTAAGGCCAAGATCTTCCCTGAAAAACATGGATAGCTGATTTGCTTCCGTGAATGCAAGCCCCTCATTCCTTGATGACGTCTTGGTGGTCAGCGTGTGCTCATATGTTTACAGAGCCCCGCATAATACAAAATTCGCTAAATTGATGAACTCCAACGTTAACAATGCCAGTTTATACTTAGGTGTACTAACTGCTACTCACAGAATATTAATGCGACGAGGATAACATAAGATCTAGTAATTATGAAGATAGCACACTATTGACAAAAGACATGCCGTTTAACTTAAATGACTGGATTAATTAGTAAACTTTTAACTTTAGGCATACCTTATCCGTTGTTGTTGCCCTAGTTGTATACTATCACACCGATTTTTTGTACTTGTGCCCTCTTATTATGAGGCGGTCCAACAACGAATTGCGCAAAAGATTCAGCGTTAAACTTTACTCTGCAATCCCCCTCTAGTAATCATACACCCAAAGGCTTGGATCCTAGTCGCGTCAGAAACAAAGGTTCAAAATAAAACCACGAGTTAGACACTGGCACAACTCAACTAGGTAAGTGAGTTACAAAAACACGCTGAGTCAGTCTCATTTTTCAATTTTTTTGGTTATTTGATAATAGCTCTGTTATATAGCTTGCCTTTGGGTGTTTTATCAAGCGGTTTAGATTGAGTTGACGCAGAGTTAGAGCGGGTTACTTAACTGGGTAGTTCCGATTATTTGGGGAACACTACATATCAAAACTTAACTAGCAACAAAAATAAGCTAAGATTCCCCTGCAGCCATTAGGTTTAAATCACTGTAGTGACAGTTCTTTTTAGCGAATCGGATTGCATCCTGAGCCATTTCCGGCATTTCATCTAATGATGGAAGTTCACTGTAATAGGTTGTACGCGACGGCCTAATAAAATAAAGCCCTTAATTTCGAATGGCGCATAATAACCGACGATAGGCAACGTTTACTGCTTTTATTTCGCGAGTGGTTACTCACTCTTAATCCCAAAGAGATAGCCAAAAAGTATAATTTTGAACAGCCGAATTGGTTCAAGGGCTAAGTGGCCATCGTTTTTGCAATATCGGTGATCAACTTCGTCACAGGTAAACACAAAGCCGATAGCTTTACAAATTTCGCTAACAACAATGGCCTGAGGAACTAATTGCTCTATCATCACCATTTCATTCCGAGTTCTTATTGCTGTTGTGGAGAAGCTTCTTTTACACATTTGAGTATCCAGTTTCTATACTCATATTAAATCGAAGGCCTAGCCGGATGGCTAGACCTTTGTCAGAAGTCTAAGCTCTCACGGTCGAAAGAGCCTAGTTTTGTATAACTTTCGAACTTAGCACTTAAAGCATCATCTCTTCTGTGATACCTACTCTTAACAACGCAGCTTTCTCAAAAGCCGTCAGTTCAGAAATATCACTGATCATTGTTCCATCAGCAAGACGTGTATCCGTTGACTCACTTAACTTTTCCTTAAGAGCCGTAATTATACCTTCAACGACATTAGCATAACGCATGGCGCTGGATATGAGCACTGGTTTGTCCTGAGCAGCATCAGATACCGGCACTTTTTCGGCCACTAACCCCATAACACCTCTCAATCTCTGACCAACGTCTCCTTCTAACTTAGACAATGCCTGTGTTAAATCACTTTCAGCCATGTTAGCAAAGCCCGACTTCATTAGCTCTCTATCAAACCTTGCATGAGCATTGGCATCTACCGTGTCCTCCGGTTTATCCGCTGTTTTTTCATGCCATTGTACAGCTGACTGATCAATAAATCCCTGAATACCCGCCATAAGGGTTCCGGTATTTGGGCGGCTGTGAATTAACGAGTCTACAATCGAGCCAAGTTCACCACTGTATGACGCGTTCTGGTTTGAAACCGTTGAAAGTGCCAACTCGCGTATCAGGCTCAAGTCGCCTTTATTCAGAGCACTTTGTTGGATCATACTAAAACTCACGGAGCCATCTGCAATAGCATCTTGCAGTGTGTTAATCACTCCACCAGACATTGTTGGTGTAATACTCGGAGCGACACGGTTTACTAGGAAGCTAATTGCATCCAGTGAGGTTTTCACAGCATTATCTTTTGCAGAGCGACCGCCTCCGATACCAAGATCGGCGTCAGCTGCCAAAGTAGCAGGTTTATTTGTTCCCACATTCTCACTCTGTTGCGGTTCAGCCTGTTCAACTAATGTAGCAAAAAACTGATTACGTACCTCTACCTTGTCTTTCATTGCCTGAGCACTGGCTGGGTTCATCAAAGCCATCGGATCTAACTGTTCATTAGCAAAGAAATTTTGAGCACAAACGACCCCCAGGTTACCCGCTGTCATTTTGTTTTCACTGCTATAAGCATTGATTAGCTGCGCAAATTTGACCATATCCTGAGCCATCTCAGGAAGCTCTTTTAGCGATGGAAGCTGGGGCGTTTCACTGTCGCTGCTATTTTGGAACTTTTCGACCATATCATTGAGAATCACAATGTCGCTTTCAGGAAAATTGTTTCGCACATTTCGCTTGAATACATCAGCAAGAACATTCGTATCCTCACCTTCAAGCCCTTTTAACGAGGAGGAGTTGTACAGTGACGCTATTTTCGAAGACGTACCTGCAACACGTCCAATACCTTCGGCCGATAGTCTTTCACTGTTCCCTTCAAAAATCTTCAGAATTGCTTTGTTCTGAGCTAAAGCATCCGCTGCACTTTTTTGAGAAGCAGATGTAGTCTTATTCACACCGTTTGCTTTACTACTTTTTTCGCTAAAAAACTTGTCTACCGCTTCTGCAATCCTACTGAAAAAATTCCGGACAGGTGCAAACCTGGACGGCTTACCTTTACCTATTGCTTCAGCCTGGACTGATGTTTCTGTCACTTTCACTGATTGCACTTTTCCACCCACTTCAATATGAGTTTCTTGAGCGACTTTATTATTTGATTTTTCTCCCAGTTGTTTTTCAAACTCTTGATTTACCTGCGGAGAAACGGCTGGTTGTCCAACCGACTGTAAAGAAACCATGGAATAACCCTTCTAACTATAAATAAATATTAACAATGAATCCCGTGAGGCTCTCTCTGAGAAACTGCAAAATGATCGTCATTTCCTCCTTCACTCAGTATCGTTTGAACTGTTTCATTAAAGGCCATAACCGCTTCCAACTGTTCCAAGATCCCATCTCCTGTTAACCCTTGAACTGGCTGTCTGTTCCAAATAAGAAAACACTGATTGTTTTGATCATATGAAAAAACGGGGGATAGCAATTGCTCAGAAAAATGGTTTTCGCTAAGAATACTAAGAAGCAAGTCCATACCAACTTCAGGCATTTTTTCTAACACGGTATACAACGTAATGTGATTGGCTGGATACTCTTTAAAGTGGCAGGTAAAATCACCAACTTCGAGGGAGATTATTTCTTCATTTAAACTCTCAGCAGCATCTAAACCTAATTTTTTTACCAATAACTGAAAACTGTTATTTAATTGAGTCACTTTCTTTTAACCCTGACATAGTTATTTATTCGAATTAGAAAAATTATATGAACAATCAGCAGTACAGGTTACTGATAACAGACTTTAATTTTTATATATTAGCCGAACTAACACATGTTCTAACACTCAAGTTCACGCTTCAATGGGCTCAGTGACCTTGACGAAAGCAATGGTGAGATTGCGGACACTTGTTGTCCAGCCCAGTTAAATTTTTAACTGGGCTCATTCCAGCAAAGACGTGCTGTTTACATGCAGTCTTCAGGTTCAAGATACTATCGCTAGAATTGTTTCACGCCTTAACTACATCGAGTGTCAAGCGTGCGTTACAAGATGGACTCAGGTGGTTTAAGCACTATCGACGGTAAAATTCTGGGAGGTTCGTATGATAGTGAAAAGCATCAGTCAACGATCCGTCTGTTAGTGCCTTTGCTACAGCAATTGGGGTTATCATGGTTCATCTCAAAGCTGAAGCCAAATCGAATGAAATAACTCAGCCCCCGAGGCGTTGAACAAACATCCGGATATCACGAGGGCTTGATATCAGCTGATCCAATTGTGTGTTAGACCAGCACTGCTTCAACCATCGCTGACAAAGTTTGCAACTCTCTTCTAGCAGTAAAACAAAACCACAAAATTCTCTGACATCGTGAGGCCGATACTTTCAGATAGTTGCTTCAAAGAGTGGTCCACACAATATCACTATCGAAAAGGCACATGGCTTTGAACATGCTGCGAGCCGAAAATACCATTCGCCTTAAACAAGAAATCGCGGCGATGGGTAACTCTTACATGGAGATGGTTTCACTGGCGAGTTTGAAGGCATGACCAACAGATAAACGTCCATGCACTCACCCTGAGGACGAACGCAGCTCGTTCGTCAAATAATTGACTTTCTAAATTAAGAAGAGAGGTGTGTGTAAAGGAATTAGGCAGTTATCGAACGAGAACTCTATTAATCTAAGTCGCTTACTTTAACAAGTTGGAGAAATAAAGTTAGTCTGTTTGAATATTCTTTATTTCTCCGTTCCTTCAGATGTTGCATTAAGCTTATACAAGCATGTGCTAATTTTTCACGTATAGATGGCTTATTTATGTTTATAGACGACTTTGTTTATATTCCCATCTTGTGCAATAAAACCAACCTTATCTCCTTCTACATGATGCCTGCTCTTTACTTTTTTTGAAAAAGTATCCTCTCCATCCCTAATGTCTTGTAATTTAGATTCCGTGGTTCTATTTACTACGTTTGTTCTTCCTTTTACCTCTGCAACAATTCCAAGCCCTAACAGCTCTCGGGCTAACTGTTCGGAAAAGCTATCATGAATATTGTCAGGGTTGTAGTTTCGAATCTTGCGAGCATCCGCTAATGTCTCCTTTCCTATAGGAAGGAAACCATACCCATCCCCACGACTACTTGGCCAGACAATATCGACTTTGGCATTATCAGCCCTAAGCTCTAGAGCCTCTTTGCTGTTTTTGACAAGTACTGCTGATGAGCTTCCGCCATTGCATGCCATAACACTGACAGTTAGAGGTTTTCCGTGATGTTCCGCCTTTGATTGCTTAACCGCCTCGGCAATACCTTTAGCGTAATCTTGGGCTGATACTTTCACTCCAGCGTCACTGACTATCGAACTCGAACCAGGAGAACAGTGACCAACAATATAGACTCTAGAATTAAAAGTAATACCTTTGAGGCTATCTGCAATATTGCCTACACCAGACTTAAAACTTACCGATTGACTCCTTAAACCATTTGATTCCGCTTTTAAGGACAGACCTTCAGCTGATTTTCCAGAACCAGAATCTAAAATAAACTGTTGATCGTATTTTCTTGAATTGTTGCTTACCCGTTCACCTCTAGGAGGAAGCGATGGAGCTACCTCTGAACGAGGAGGGCGCGGAGGCGCAGTTTCTTGCTGGTGCTTACGCGGAGGTAAGGGTGGTGGGGTATCGGATTCAGCACTCTTTTGACGCATGGCTGCCTCGAGCAAGATTTTAGCATCGCGCAGCGTCAGTTGGTCGCTACGCAATCCTACGAGTTGGCTCTCTCCATTCCCTACGCTACGCAAATCAAAATTGTTCTTGTTTGTATGTAAGGTACTTTTATGCAGCGCAATCGTATCGCTCTGATTGAGAGAAACGTTTGCTACATGCTTGAGTACTTCAGAAGCGAATGTTTTTTCCGACTCTCTCGCTCCGTTTGTTACAGTAAGCCCCTGAAAACGTCCTTCTTTATTGGCTGCTACATTTCCCTTCAGCTTACCCGTTAGTTCATCATTATGCTGTGCTAACTGAGTAACTTGACTATGCAAAGCTTGGATAGATAACGTCATGTTTTCCTCGGTGTTATGTAAGTGAAGCACAACCTTAATGAATTTTGAGCGGGGCGTTTTACAACCATGGCCGTATATTTTTAGTTAAGCATAACCCAAGCCTAATAATAATAAAACGGCGACAGTGAGTAACAAATAAGACAACCCTTTTTGGGTAATATGTACGTTATTATTAACAACTAGGGAATGTTCTATGACTGAACGATTTAATATGGTCCTAGAAGCGCTAAGCAAACAACTGAATATTGAGCTGACAGCTAAAGAAGGGATTGCCAGTATTACGATTGACGATGACAAAGTGCTTCATCTTGCTCCTTTGGGAGAGGAACAGATGGTAATGTTCATGCACGGTGGGTCACTGACGGACGAGCAACAAGCCCCCCTCCTGCTGCAGAACAATTTTTTCTCACTGAATCCTTATCTGCCCCGCGTTGGCTTATCGAAGGACAATCGTCTCATTGCCTGGAGCCAACACCCACTCACCAATATGGATGGACCTGCTCTTGATCATGCCATTGCAGAGTTGATGAACTTCGCCGACAAACTCCCCAACAATGCCTCACCAGCACAATCATCACCTTTCATTACTGGTATCATCGTATGAATATCTCCCCCTAACTTTTAAGCCGATATCAATAAAGCAATAGATCTTAAAGGGCAAGATCCAACGAAAAAACACCTATCTTCTTGCCCTATTCAAGCTTCGCACCAGCACAACCTTTTTAGCATACATAGACCATCACAACATTCCGTATTGTGAGGTGAAGTCAGATTTACGGACCCAATCCGTAATGTACTACTCCCTTTATTAACCAGTTGTTCAATGAACATTCATTGTTTTGAAGTCCATACTCTTGTGCCAAATGACCAAATTGATAACCACATTTGGTCATTAGATTCCCACCATTAATTGGTGAAACTGCTCAGATAGTTAATTCCTCGATTGTGTGCCTCAAGCCTAAGGCCTCAAGCTCATGGGACACCTCGTCGCTAAACCAAACGTACATATTCGCCTTTTGATCGATAGTGAGTTTACAACAGTCTAGGTTTCGGAGAGACCATTCAGGAAAAACAAACACAGCTCCACTACTTTCAAGTTCGTCCTTAAAAAAACGTAAAGAACTGGTCGATACCCAACTTGTTACAGCTGAAACATCAATGCGATGCTCTTTAAGGGCGTTTTGAACATAGGAGCGATTTAATGTGTGACAATAGACAATACGCTGTGGATTGTATTCACAAGGGTCTAGCATAGGTGGATAAGCAATGGCGTAATTCACCGTATTCAGTTGATAAGAACATCCATTGGTATAGGGCAGGCGACCTAAAGAGAAAACTAAATCGTAATCATTGACGTCTAGATGGGTACCAATAGTAAAACCGGTTATATCGAGATCAATGTTGTTGAGTGAGCTTAAATCATTAATGATTCTGTCCACCATGTCAGAACAAAATGATTCTGAAATTGCGATGTTAAAATGGTTACGTAACTCAACCCTATCTAAGTCTTCGAACAATTTTTCGTACATAGACAAGGCTTGATCCGCATACTCTAGCAAAAGTAGTCCATGCTTAGTTAATAAAGTTCCGTCTCTTCGATCAAGAATACTTGCCCCTATTGCGCTTTCGATTCTTTTTATATGTTGCGAAACCGTGGGTTGGGTCATAAACAGAGACTCTGCTGCTGCACTAAAGCTCTTGTATCTGGCCACCTGAGTAAATGTTTTTAGGTATTTAACGTCGATACTTCTATTGACGGTTTTCATCGTAGAAATCACCTCAATGTTGTGGTTTTAATATTATTTTTTGTTGTTTAAAAACAGCGACGACGTATTCATTGAGTCACGAATACACCTTTATATTCAGATAAATAATATTACAAGTCTAGTCACCTCAAAGAGATAAAAATATCAACATTGGCCGGAATTCTATAACTAGCACATCGCAGTTGATCATCGCGTTCACACCCGATACAGTATCTAAAATTATTTGCCAATACTGATAATTAAACCGGAAGCGTTTTGATGTACTGCCGTTATATTTCCGTCACGATGGGAGAGTAAATCATGATTTCACAGTACAATCAGAGCACAATTTTTTATGTCAGGAACTGAATCTGACACTTTCAGTTGGCCTTGACACCATTACCAGTTCAAAGTGGAAGATCAGGAATATCACATTATAGAACATCCTGCGACATTTACTTATGTTCAGCCAGGATGAAAAAAGCCCGTTGTTGGCTTTGATTGCGACACAATAACTTGAAACTCCGTGATCAGCAGTCTCTAATGCATGCAAACCAGCATTATCTCTACCAACAACTTGAACTCTTAAGCCAATATTACGAGCAAATACAAAATGAACGAAAAGTGACACAGCTTCTCACATAGGAAGTGTAAGCAACAGGACAACCCGACGATAACCCTACCACCTGCTCGGCATAAAGCTTATTTAATTCACCAAAGCAAAGTTAATTCGACTTTATTTTTTTATGCTAATGATAGACGAACGAGGATAAAAAAGGCGCTATGTGTGTAGCGCCTGTATAGTAAATACGTGGTAGATTACAGGTAATTGTACGCTCGGTTTTGGCTTTCAGATAGCTTTGTGAACATGTCGATCATGTGTTTCATAAAGCTTTCTTCATTACTAAGATACTCATCAGCTTTCTGTTTGTCGTTCTGAGCACGAGCCGCATGTATTTCTTGTTCCTTGCCGGCAGCCTGCGCTTCAGTCTGATAACCGTTACCCACATTGCTTGCCACCTGCCCTAGGCTCTGAAGCAGCCCGTTGTAGCCATTGTTTTTACTCATCTGCTTTTCAAACATACGACCCTGCTTCATTGTGTCAGCCTTGAGTTGAACATCCGCGGGCTGGATTTTTAACGCTTTGTTACCAGAAAACTCATTTTTGATTCGTTTGGTAGCTTTAACATGGCCAACAGTACCTAAAACAGCCGTTAAACCCGCCATAACACCTGAGACAATCGCCATTGCAAACATCGCTTTCGCCGCGTTGTCAAGCTCATCGGCTTGTCCCTTTAGACTGGCAACGTTCGCTTCAACAGCGATCTCTCGCTGAAGAAGCTGCTGATTGCGGCTAAGTTTGGACACCTGAAACAACAGTGTTAGGAGAGTTAACGCCTGAGAGACGGATTCAGACTTGGCATCCGTTTTGCCGCTTACCGCCTTATTCATGTTTTCCATTAATAGCTTATGCGTAGGTGCCAGGGTATCCATCAACTTAACAACCGTACTTGCTTGATTCACCGTTGACGTGGATTTAGGCCCTTCAAGCTGGTAATGGCGTGGGCCACTGGCAAGCATGCCAACTGAGCCTTTGTGCTCTGCTGCTTCAGTTTTTGTTGGTACTGATTTCTCATTCACAACCTTGACATCCGCTCCCAGACCGTATACCTCTGCAAGGTTGCCGTGAGTAATTTTATCTATCATATCTGTTCCCCCTACACTGTCGCTGGACGGTTAAGTACTGTTTGCATAGTTTCGCCTTTGGCCTGAATCATTTGCATGATCAGCTCCATCAGCTCCTGGAAGCCCTGCATAATCTTCTCTACCTCTTCTTTAAGTTTATCGAGGACTGCCTGGCTCAGGGTCATCTTGGCCCGCATTTCGCTCAAATCCGCTTGACTCTCTGCCACACCGGCCTGTTTACTTGTGTGAACGGCACCTGTCGCACCTTTAGCTGTCGCCACCGTGGTTTCGATCCCTCCGGCGACAGTACGACCAACTTTTGCCAATGTACTGGTTGCTTTAGAGCTCATCTGAGCGACATTACCCAATTTATCCGCGACCTTGGTTGCCATGCTGGCCACCTTCTGCGCAACTTTAGTTGCCCCCTTCGCCGCAAGTTTTGCGATACCGCCTGCCGCACCCGCACCTAGGGTAACCACAGCAGAAATGACCGCAACTGCAATTTCCAGTGCCATTACGACCTTTTGCAGCACATCAACATTGACACCCATCGATTTCAGGGCATCCTGAACTGCCGGTTCTTGGAGTGCCATACTGATAGCCCCCATTACGCCACCGGCGATCATCATCGCCCCCGCTGCTGCACCAACACCAGTCGCGACCATAATCGCGCCGACCACAATTGAAGCAATGGCACTGACCCAACCAAAGATTTTCCCCATTAAGCCGGATTTCTGCGCTTCTTTAGCAGCCGCTTCAGCTTCTTTGATCTTCTCCTGGTTCTCTGCCATCTCTTGTTTGTGTTTGGCTTTAGCTACTTTCACCTCATCTATTTTGAGGTTACTTTGCGCTGTTTTCAGCTTCTCAGTCAGCGACGCCAACTCGACTTCGAAGTCATCAGCTGAACCAGAGATGATCTTCACAGCCAGAGGCGCGATTGCCTGCGCAAACACCGACTGTGCGCCAGAAAGATTACCGGCAAGTTCGCCTGTAAGCTTCTGGAGCTTAGCCATGTCCAGCGCGGTCTTATCTGTCACCACGTCGGTCACAGCCGCATTCGGTGCATCCAATAGCACTGATACTTTATTGCTATTTAGTGCCTCAAACGACTTGCCGTGAACATTTTCTACCGTAACAGCAGGCTGTCCGGCTCCTTTCGACTCGGTTTTCACCAGCCTAATTTCATCAGGACTTTGGGTATAAACCTGGCCCTGAACGCGGTCAAGTGCAATAGAACTCATAGTCTAGTTACTCCTTTTATTTCTCACCGCTTCTAACATGATGCCTGCACGTTTATGCAAATCTGCATAGTTTGATTTCCCGGCAGACATCTCCTTTGCACTGTAAAACCCACTTTCCGCTTCGGTCAGTTGCTCGAGCTTTAAGTGACACTCGGCCGAATGGAAAGGAGGGCGTGGATCGTTAACATCCACCAGTGCGGCATAACTGTAGGCGTCAATAGCCTGCAAATACTCACCCAGTTCCTGACGAGCCGCACCCAGACCGATAAAAAAACGGGCCTGATAATGATCCAGCAGACTCAGCAATTGGAATACTTTTGCCGCCTGATCAATTTTACCCGACTGGAAAAAGTTATAGCCCACCGCGTAAATGTGCTCGATGGTATCTGCAGACACATCATGTAGCATCTTGACAGTGCCCCCATCTTCAATAAAGGACAGCAGTTCCTCAGCCTGCATCTCTGATGGATCAGTTTTTGCTCGTTCGTTGCTCATGGTGTTTATCCTTAAATAGATCGTAGGATCTGTTCTAAAATGCTGTGGTATTTCTGAACGAACTTGTTCATCGCTTCGACAGTAGAATTATACTGTGAGCTGGTATCGTTCAGTTCGGTTGTTTTAATCTGGACTTCATCATTAAGTAGTTTTGACTGATCACTTATTGAACTTGAAAAGTTAGATAAGTATTTTACCTTGTCAGAGTCTTTATATTCTTGATCCTTTGGATCCACATCTTCGGCCTGTAAGAACTCAAAGTGAGAGACTGGCCCTGAGTTATTTCTGATCTCATCTCTGAATTCCGGCTTTATATAAGTATCGATATTGTCACTCTTAAGCCAGATCTTGGTATATTCACCACTAACTTCTTTTGGTTCTGGCACTGCCTTATAAACGACTGGGCGTTCCACCTTATATTTAGGGGCCTTATATTGGGATTCTGCGAGGAAAGAAGTAATCGAGCCACTATCTAAACGTTTGTACTCCTCCCATTTGGAGTTTATTTTGCTCGTCTTTACCCAAACATCCATACCCTTCGAGTAATCAGGATCAGATTTAATAGAAGATAAGTATTTAAACTCAGGCGATTTGGCAAAATCAGCATTAGAGGTGTACCCAAAATCTTCATAGGTGAAGATATTGATAGCCGGATTATAGCCTTCACCTTCACTCTGTTTACCATGGATTTTTGACTGAACTTTACCAAAAACTTTCAGTCTGGCTGTAAGCTCCTGCAGCGCTGCCTTTTGTTTATCCCTTTTTTCCAGCCGGTTAACACGGCGCTCGTTCATAGAAAACAAAACCTGCTCATCAAAGCGGTTAGCAATACTGGCATCAACCACAGACAGCAGATCACGAGCTGTCATTACGTGCCCTGCACTGATTTGTTTAGTTTCTAACTCTCGCGGAGTAATTCGTCTCAGCCGGTCGGTCAGTGTTTTCAGGTTGTCCGCCATCGATGCATAACGTTCTTTAAACGCGGGCTCAACAGGCTCACCACGGACCATTTTTCCAAACAGTCTTCTAATATCGTTGCTTACGTGCTTTCCAATACCGATGACCTGATCTGACGTAATCTGGGTTTTCTGTTCGGCCCTAATCGCTTCGTTGTTATAAAATGCTTGAATTTTAGTGTTACTAAGACTGACTGCAATATTGGCAAACAGATTGCCTAGCGTCTCAGGCTGGCTACTATTGTTACTAAGCCGAGCCACTTCCGTCTCTAGGGTTCGCTTTAGCTGGGCGGATGGATCTGCCGAAAACTCAATGTTGAACTGTCCCTTAAGCGCGTCCACCATCGTTTTAACAGACGACTGCAGCTGCGCTTCAGACATACCAGGGAGCCATTGAATTTTAGCGGCGATTGTGTCGGCAGCTTCGGCACTCAGATCCACATCAACAGCGTTGAACTGTTTTTCTAACTGCTCCGAAACTTTTTGTGAGAACTTACCCGCATTCAGCAGAAACTTAGAATCTTTAAGCTGCGACAGAGTCAGACTTTGCTTGGCTAAAGCGTCGAAGGCAGAGCGTAGAAACGGGAGCGAGTCTTGACGTATCTGCGCTGTTCCAGCACTCTTTTCTGGACCTGTTACAACCTCACTGTCAAGGTGCTTCTTTAATCCGTCAACAAACTCTGTGATCTCAACTATTTTGGCTTTCAGCGTTGGCACGGCCAGGCGGCCAATTTGATCGGCCTGACTTTCCACCGTACCGTCGACCAACTTAAATTTATCGACGACTCCGGTTGGCAGGTAAGGATCCAGCTTACTGGTCAGTTGCTGACTGAACCAATTTTGAAACTCATTCGATAACACTTTATTCGACTGTTCAAAGAGATCATCGCTGGAGATGGTGTTTAAGCCCTGAAGTTCCGTAGCCCATTGTGCTAAGGCATTGCTAGCGCTAGCAGAAAACGCCCCTAGCTTGTCTACCAGGTTCTCTACTGCACTCGCGTACAAGGGGGCAATTTGTTGCGGACTTTTTCCATCAATGGCAGGAAGCTGACCAATGAATGGCTGCACTAACTCGAACTGTTCATCGCTAAGGCGTTCTTTTAACGCTTTCTCTAGAGCCTCCGGATTATGGCGTGCTTGTTGGTGCTGTAAACCGATAGTGGTACCAGCAATCACACTTGTAATGTTTGGCGTATCTGTCATATTAAAACCCTTAAATCACCATACCGCGCATCATGGTCGGACGCTTTCGACGTTGGCCTTTTTCACCAGGCCTTTGAAGCGAATCCAACTGCTGACGTCGGCGTCGAACCTCATCAACCAACTCCTGCTCTGCATGTTTCATCGTTTGTGGAGAGGCACTTAGCCCACCCAGAAGAATTTCACCAGCAACTGGCCCAACCCCAAGACCGTCGAGTAATTCGTTGAACACATCGCTGCGTTCTTCGGCATTTCGAATCGCCACTTCTGCTTGCTCTATTGAGTTGGAAAATGGTTGTTTCATCTTGTTATCCATCATAACTGCAACATTCCATCACTTTCTGTCAGTGACAGCCGTCGTTTTTTACTTTTGTTGTTTTAGTGGTCGGTAGTCAGCGAGACGCAGAGAGTACCAGTCTTGCTGCTTGTCATGACTGGCACCGCAACACCGCAGGTAAAAGCGAGCTAGCCGGTCACTGTTCATACTGCTACCACGCAGCACATCCACATTCCCGCGGATCAACCATTGTGGTGGGAACTGCTGGCAAGCATGCTCGGCTAGATAGAACAGGCAGGCAAAAGGATTGGCCAACCCATGGTTGGGGCGAAGACGACGCAAAAGTACGATAACAATCTCACCCTCATCGACCCGGTAAACCAGCTCGACGCCGTCGTGCTCAAAGCGCTGTCCAAGCACAATATTGCTTTGCTGCCAGTAATAAGGGGTCACCTCAATACCGGCCTCGACTATAGAAGCGGTAAGCTTGTCCATCAGACACCTACCCGACCTAGGGGCTGAATATTGATCTGTTGGGTTAGCTCCTGAAACGAGAGTACTGGCAGTTCATAATATTCAGCTTCAATCAACTTGCGTACATAACGGCGTACGTCCATTGATACCACCAACACCGGCTTGTTCGGCATCCTACTTAGATCACCAATGGTCTGTTTTACATCACTGACAAACTGCTGGGTCACCGAGGGATCGAGCGCCAGATAACTGCCTGCTGAAGTCTGACGGATACCATTACGTATGGTATCTTCCTGGCTTTGGTCAAGAAGATAGGCCGGCAACATATTCTGACCACTGGCATACTTGTAGCAAATGTAACGCTTCAGACTGGTGCGAATATATTCCGTAAGCTGGACTACATCCTTCTCTTTTTGTCCCCACTCGACCATAGCTTCGAGAATCACCCTTAAATTTCGAATAGAGATGTCTTCCGACACTAACCTCTGCAGAACTTCAGTCATTTTTTGCAACGGTACAATTCTTTGGGCTTCTTTTACCAACTCCCCATAACTGCCTTCCATTTGCTCAAGTAGGTAACGAGTTTCCTGAATACCGATAAAGTCTTGTGCGTAATCTTTGAGCACATGCGATAGATGAAAGGTCAGTATTCGGTCCAATGTTAAGAAGCCAACATGACCGTTCTCCAACTTTTCATGATGGTCGTTCGAAACCCATAGACTTTTGATTCCCGGAAGAAAATCATCATCTTCTTCGTAAGCTATTCCAAGTAGCTCAACTTGCTCTTTGTCCTCGGTCACAAGGAGTTTATCTTCGACAATCCGACCGCGAGCAACGGGTACTTCTTGTAATTGGATGAGGTATTCACCATTACTCATCCCATCATTAAAGCGCAGATGAATCCCTGGAAAAGGAACCCCAAGATCTAGATAGAGTGCACGCCTCACTCGGGCAAGTTCGTCATTGAGCGCCACCGCTTCAAGATGGCTTTGCAAGCTCGAGTCCAGATCTATCAACAGCGGCACCGTCATCGCAAATTCTTCTTGTTCTGTTAACTTACCTTTACTCATTCGAGACTGAGCAGGCTTATTCGGCGTTGCTGCTGGAGAACCTGCGCCTTGAGCGACGAAGGAAGGAAGATCAGACGTGTCAACTGCATCCCGCTTTTTCTGTTGGTGTAAGAGGAACAAGCCTCCTCCGCCAACCACGGCCGCTAGTACAAGAAAAGTTATCTTCGGAAAGCCTGGAATCAGTGAGAAGAGGATTAGCAACACACCGCCAATCAGCAAGGCTCTCGGCTGGGCGGTAACTTGCCCTCCAATATCCGAGCCGAGGTCGGCAGAGTCTTCATTTGAGACACGAGTAACGATAATGCCCGCAGTAATTGCTATAAACAAAGCGGGGATCTGAGACACCAAGCCATCACCAACCGTCAGAATGGCAAACAGCTCTAGTGCTTCTGAGGCGGTCATACCTTTTTGGGTTACGCCAATGGTCACACCACCGAGAATGTTAACCACGATGATGATTAAGCCTGCAATAGAGTCTCCTTTCACGAACTTCATTGCACCATCCATTGAACCGTACATCTGACTTTCTTTCTCAATAAGAGAACGGCGGTGTCTCGCTTCGTTGACATCGATCACGCCTGCACGCATATCGCCATCAATACTCATTTGTTTACCGGGCATCGCGTCTAATGAAAATCTAGCACTCACCTCGGCAACACGCTCTGAACCCTTGGTGATAACCATAAACTGTACAATCGTTATAATAAGGAACACCACGATACCGACGACGAGATTACCACCAACGACGAAATTGCCGAAAGTATAAACTATCTGACCTGCATCCCCCTGAAGAAGGATCAGTCGCGTCGTCGTAATGGAAAGAGACAAGCGGAACAACGTTGTGATGAGCAGTACAGCGGGAAACGCAGAGAACTCGAGTGGGGTAGTGATATAGATTGCCAACATGAGTAGCACCACAGCGATGCTCATATTTGCGCCGATAAGTACATCCACCAGACCAGTCGGAAGGGGTAAAATCATCATAAAGACGATCGCTAGCAACATAATCGCCAGCATAATATCTTTACGCTGACCTACTTTATTTAATATATCAATCAGCTTGTTCATTAGATCTACTATTTAGTGATTGTAGGTAACATCGGTGCGCTTGGCGCGCTCCGTCTTTGTTGTTCTGCTTCCACCATGCCTGGCTAAGGCAAAACCAAAGCCCAGACTCATTCTGTGTGGATTGAGATTGTAGTAACTCTTCGCACAGGGCGGCCGAACGCGTATATCGCCCCGTTTGCAGACACGCAACTGACAGCAACCTTTTTGTATCCGAACAGTCAGGATTTATTTCTAGTATCGCGTTCAGTAAAACGAACGCTTGTTCTGGCTGTTGGTATTGGACGAGAAGTGACGCATGCACTAGAAGAAGTTCAAAATCTTTATAACTCAACATCGTGTTGTCAGACCTGAATCAATAAATTAAGCGCCATCGTCAAATAGCGCTGGTCTATTTGAGCCATCTCAAGCGCTTTGGCCGCTGACGTCAGATTCTCTGATTCTCGCTGACAGGCCAACTCCTTCACCTTCTCCAAAGTTTGGTCAAACTGTTCACGATATTTCTCAGGTCTCAACAGCTCAAAATGCGTCAAATTTGGCTTAGTAAGCGCCAGAAGGTATTGGTCGGAAGGCCGAAGCTCGTATAGACGTTCAAGGTGTGTCTCTATCGCCTGTCCATCAGGCAATAGCTGAAAACGACGCGGGAAATCGTGTTCGGCTTGTTCGCTGCTGAGGTGACTAAATGCTTCAATACCGACATTTAAGGTACTTATCTTATTCATCGGTTGGCCACTTCGTTATGAATCCTTATCAGGAGTGCAAATGCTTGCTCTATTGAAGGTATTGTGACTTCATCCCCTCTAATTTGAGCCGAAAAAACGAGTGTCTCGGTACCCAGTAGTCCCGCACGTACAATAAATGGCCAACCATTCTCGAAATTGCAAACTTCGAGAGCCTTCTTAATGAACTCACTCGGTTGATGCCAAGAAATTTCTCTTGAAAGCATCAAGAAAAGCGTATCTTGATGCTTCTCAATATGAAGTGTGCCACTAAGCTGAAATGTCAACTGGACCCGACCTGAAGACGCAAAGTCAACCGCCTCAAGTCCCATCCCACAACAAAAATCATCCACTGACGAGTCAATCCAATTCATCATCCCACGCTTCCTCTTCTTCTATATCCACGGCTTCGTCCAGTGCTGTTTGCACTGCTTGTATTAAGTTATGGCGCTGTTCTTCATCGGCAAATACGTCAACGGGAATATGCCTAACCAGCTTGTGCAACTCACGGAAAAAACCTATCTTCCGTTGAATCGAATTCAGGTTCATCGCATCCGATAACTTCCAAACAGCATCACTCCCCACCCATCGCTGTTCGATAAGCGCAATGAGATCGGCCATTAAGTCAGTGTGCAGATAGGCCATGATTCACCCTTTGTGGTTGAAAATTTTCAAATAGACTGCATATCTGATCTTGTAAAGTGTTTAAGGTTTTTAGCTTTTGCATGTCTGCAACCAGAAGTTGCAATTTCACGGAGTCAATCTTGCTACCCTGGATACTCAAATCGGCGCTCATACCTTGCAACATGAACTCCAACGCAGTCGAAACTTCTTGCGAGCCAAATCGTTCCACAACATCTTTATACGCAGCCCCAATCCCCTGATAGCTGTGAACAGTGTCTCGATAGAACCCTCTTAGTTGATGCAGACTGCTGAATTCCTGATCTCGGCTAAATTCATCGGCAAACTGAGAAACACGAATCTCTGTGTCTATTTGAGGCCAAGAATCCGGGCTTTGCTCCATTTTCAATAGTGCTTGATCGATAATGACCAACAGATGTTTATTATCCGGGCTGGCTTTTAGGTACTCTTTCGCTGCTTTCAAAGCGAGGTATTGGTGACTCTTCTCTTCCGAAAACCCATTAAGAAACGTTTGAAGTTGCACAATGGTCGCCACATTGTCCCCTGACAATTTAGTCGCGAAATCTTTAATCTTTTGGTTTTTTTCTAGATCAGGAACTTTCTTGAGATATTCAGATACGAGTTCATGAGCTTCACTTACTCGTAAGCCGCTATCTTTTACCTTTCGTTTTGTCAGGTCCTTTTCTGCTTTTTCAGAGCCAAGCGATGTCAACTCTTCCATGGCATCCAAAAGTGACTGAGTAGTATTATGCACTCTTACTGTTTCACCGCGATAAGCGCCTTTCGAGATTGTGGTATCAGCACGACTCGAATCTTGGTGAGCTCTCAGGGAAGGTTCAAATTTTGTATTGGTTGTGACGTGGTTAGTTATCGCACTCATTCACTCGCCCGCTATACTATGTTGTCAAAGATAGCGGCATTATATGAAGCACCAACGGTGTAGGCTGTCAAAATCAGACGAATTTTTTTAGGGCTTTTTTTTAGTTTTCTAAAAACTTCCGACCATTATTCTCTATTAATAGCATTCCTTAGTCCCTATCCTTCGCACCATCAATCATTATCAATGAATTTTAGTTTGAAACAGTTTTCCTACATCACCGACATTCAGCAAGCCAGCATTAATCAGACACGGCTGATACAGATACGAGGGCGGGTCACTCAGGTTACGGGTACTATTATCAAAGCCGTGGTTCCTGGCGTGCGCGTAGGCGAATTATGTGAACTGCGTAACCCTGATCAAACTCTATCTTTGCTTGCCGAAGTCGTTGGTTTCCAACAACACCACGCGCTGCTAACCCCGCTAGGTAATATGTTAGGTATTTCGTCCAATACTGAAGTCAGCCCACTGGGAAAAATGCACGAAATTGGTGTTGGCGATCACTTACTTGGAAAAATTCTCGATGGACTTGGTCGTCCATTTGATGGGGCTCAGTCGCAGGAACCCAGTTGTTACTATCCGGTTTACCAAGACGCTCCTCCCCCTATGCAGCGTAAGTTGATAGAAAATCCGCTTTCATTAGGAGTGCGATCCATTGACGGTCTTTTGACTTGTGGTGAGGGACAGCGCATGGGTATCTTTGCCGCTGCTGGCGGAGGTAAAAGTACTTTGCTAGCCAAATTAATCCGTTCGGCAGATGTTGATGTAACTGTACTTGCACTGATTGGTGAGCGAGGCCGTGAAGTTCGCGAGTTTATTGAACATGATCTCGGCGAAGAGGGGATGGCTCGCTCTGTCCTTATTGTCGCGACCTCAGATCGCCCCGCGATGGAACGTGCGAAAGCAGCTTTTGTGGCAACGTCAATCGCGGAATATTTTCGTGATCAAGGTAAGCGAGTTCTCCTTCTGATGGATTCTGTAACCCGTTTTGCTCGTGCACAGCGTGAGATCGGCTTAGCGGCAGGTGAACCACCAACACGTCGCGGTTATCCGCCATCTGTTTTTGCTGCATTACCGAAACTGATGGAACGTGCAGGTCAATCTGATAAGGGCTCAATTACAGCACTATACACAGTCCTGGTGGAGGGCGATGACATGACGGAGCCTGTTGCCGATGAAACTCGATCAATCCTTGATGGGCATATCATCCTATCCAGAAAGCTCGCGGCGACCAACCATTATCCTGCAATTGACATCTTACGTTCTGCGAGCCGAGTAATGAACCAAATTATCGATGAGTCACATAAAGAATCCGCAGCCCATCTGCGCGAAATGCTCGCTAAATACGAAGAAGTCGAGTTGTTGATCAAAATCGGCGAGTACCAACAAGGTACAGACTCTCGTGCTGATAGGGCAATCGCTCAAAATGATGCGATCCGCTCTTTCCTTCGCCAAGGGACACATGAGCCCAGCGATTTAGTCGAGGCCATAAACAAACTTGACGAGATCGCTTGCCAATGATCTCTCAGCTTCTTCACATTAAAAAGATTCGCGCTGAGAAAGCAGATAAAGCAGTCCAACAGCAAGAATACCGAGTAACCCATGCATCGACTACTGTCGCAAAGTCAGAAAAGTCCGCAGAAGCGTACCGAAACTGGCGCGAAAATGAGGAAGAACAACGCTTCGCCAAAGCAAAACAAAGTACGGTAGTGCTTAAAAAGCTAGAAGCATTAAGACAGGAAATTGCACTATTGCGTGAACGTGACGCTGAACTGAAACAGAAAGTCGCCGAAGCAAAAAAAACGCTGGAAAAAGAGCAGCGAGTTCTTCGCGAAAAAAAGGCACTCGCGTTGGCGGCACATAAAACCACTGAAAAATTTGTACAACTCGATAAACAAGAACAAGCAGAAAAAAAGCTGCGAGCGCAGCATCAAGAAGAATTGGAACAGGAAGAATTTCGTACTGTCACGGTACCGTAGGGGGAACAATGCAGATAAAACAAAACATTGAAAGCCGGTGTTTGAACTCGTTAAAAAAGAGCGAAGATCAGGAACCGCTAGGCAACGAATCAAACGCGCTACAATCTCGCTTTGAACATGCTATGACGGATAAAAAACACTCAGCTAAACAAAGAAAATGCTCTAAACATTCAGATCAAACCAGCACCAGTGAAACACACCTTGTTGACGATACCAAGTTAAACTGCGGCCAAGGCCTAAACTTTGTCGTAACTTCGTCAAATTCACAAGAGAGTGAAGCGGATAAGTTGACGAAATCAAGTGTAAATTCGATTAACAGGAACACCCTGCTTGAAACCAATGCCAAGGAGGACAAGCGTCTCACACCGTCAGAGCATAAAATGTCTAAACCTATCCTCCAGGAATCGCAGCTTGACATCAATCCAAGCGTAAAAGTGGAGTACGGCCAGGGCAGTCACTTTCACTCCTTGACTCAGGGAGATTTGATTTTGAAAAATATGTCTAATCAGCCTTCTCAGCGCGACCTGCCAAACCTGGTTAGTCAGTTAGTTGAGCAGATCCAAGTTTCTCTGCCAGCCTCAGGTAAAGAAGTTCGTTTGCTTCTCAATGACGGACAACTTAAAGGTGGGGAGATTCAACTTAAATTAGATAGTCAGGGTTACAACATTACGATTCGCCACGACAATGCCCTTTCACTAGTCAACCAGCAAGCTCGCCAAGAGTTATCAGAACGATTAAATCGACTTGGGCTTGACCAGCCCATCAAAGTCAATGTCACTGAACAAACCGACCAACACCATGACCAACAGCATTCACGCCAGCAACGTAGTATATACGATGAATGGCAGCCGGAGGAAAGCTCGTGAAACTCGCGATAGCTAAAATCGAAGCCGCTAGCATAGCCCTAAACAACCGTCTTTGCCGTAAGCAATGCTATTTTCAAGGCGAGGAAGGGGGGGCTCTAAGCATTACCTTAGCCACAAGGCCTTCGCTATCGGGTTATCGACTCACTGCGATTGTTGGAAGTCATACTCTCTCAATTGATATGTCGTCAGCACAGCTGCAACAACGGCTGAGCAACATTTTAAGAGAGACCTCTTTTGACTCACTCCCTGACACACTCCAACTTGAGCTACTTGGTGCGCAGCTAGAGCCACACGTACAAACTCTTAAACAGCAATTTGGCCAACTTCCGCTACTTAACAAATTGGAACCAATCAACTTGTCACCTGCGGATGAACAAACCTTAATGATAACCGTGAGTGGCGAGGACGCCACCCTTTGCTTATGGCTTGCCCAAGGTCATAACGCTCTCGTCGATGCGCTACCAGATTTGAAGTCGAAAGTAAATCAGCAGGTCCGCCTGCCAATGTCACTATGCATAGGGACGACTCAACTCCCAGTCAGAGACTTTTCAACACTCGCGCAAAGCGACGTCATTTTTTTTGACGACTACTATTTTGCTGAGAAACAACTAGTTATGCATCTATCAGGTCAAGCCCTGTGGCGATGTGAACTTCAAGACCAGACCATTCAAATCCTAAATAAAGAACCGACTATGAACGACATACACAACCAAGAACCCGTTTTAGACCATCAACAATTGCCGGTGGAGCTGACATTTGATTTAGGTTATCAAACTCTCACTCTGGAGCAACTCAACCAACTTCAACCCGGCTATATTTTTGAGCTAGATCAACCCATCACAAAGCCTGTCACTGTGAGGGCTAATGGTAAAGTGATTGGTCAAGGAGAGCTCGTCAACGCGAACGATAGGCTTGGGGTTCGACTACTAGACATCTTCTCTGGCGAGTAGACTCACATGATTCAACTACCAGATGAACTCAATTTAATCGTCAGCTTAGCACTGCTGGCGTTAGTACCCTTTATTGCAATGATGGCGACGTCATTTGTCAAACTTGCAGTGGTGTTTTCACTACTCAGAAACGCACTTGGTGTACAACAAATCCCTCCCAATATGGCACTCTACGGTCTTGCCATTATTCTATCCATTTTCATCATGGCTCCAGTCGGATTTGAGACGTACGACTACGTAAAGGCAAATGACATTTCTCTAGAAGACTCAGCCAGTATTGAAGGACTAATTGAGAACGGGATACAACCCTATCGCGAATTTCTAAAAAAGCACATTAGAGAAACAGAAGCGGCATTCTTCACGGATGCCGCCCGAACACTTTGGCCAAGTAAGTACGTAGAACGCTTGGAGTCAGACAGCCTGTTACTTCTTTTGCCTGCATTTACGGTCAGTGAACTCACTCGAGCGTTTGAAATAGGGTTTCTGCTTTATCTCCCTTTTATCGCCATTGACTTGATCGTGTCGAATATTCTGTTGGCAATGGGGATGATGATGGTTTCTCCCATGACCATTTCACTGCCATTCAAACTTCTGTTGTTTGTCCTTCTTGATGGTTGGACAAGGTTAACTCACGGTCTTGTTCTGAGTTACAGTTAACAAGGTATATAGCTATGAACCCTTCTGAAATCATTTACTATACCACTCAAGCACTGACCCTGATCTTGGTCCTATCACTGCCGCCTATTTTGGTCGCGGCCTTTGTCGGAACCTTAGTCTCTCTTATTCAGGCTCTTACTCAGGTTCAAGAGCAAACTCTCGGATTTGTAGTGAAACTGATCGCGGTCATTATTACTTTATTTGTCACAACTCAGTGGTTGGGTGCTGAGCTGCATTCATTTGCAGTACTGACGATGGATAAGATCCCTCAAATACGATGAATTACGAAGAACTCCATCAAGCTTTATTCGTTTATAGCCTCACACTTCCTCGTATGATGGCCTGCTTTATCTTTTTGCCTATTTTGAATAAACAGATGCTTGGCGGGAGCATGGTACGTAACGGTGTATTGTGCTCGTTAGCATTATTTGTTTTTCCTTTAAACAACCATCAAACCATTCCAGAAGATATTGATGGACTTTGGCTACTGGTTATCTTAGGAAAGGAAGTCCTACTCGGTCTGCTAATCGGTTTTATTGCTGCATTACCATTTTGGGCTGTTGATGCAAGTGGTTTCTTGATTGACAACCAGCGCGGTGCTGCCATGGCAAGCATGTTCAACCCTTCGCTAGGCTCCCAATCCACGCCGACCGCGGTATTACTCACGCAAACTCTTATTACTCTTTTTTTCTCGGGGGGAGGCTTTATTGCCTTTGCATATGCCATGTTCCAAAGCTATAAAACCTGGCCTATTCTGAAGTTTTTTCCTTCTGTGACTGAAGCTTGGATACACTTTTTCTACGGGCAGTTTCAGCAAATGTTGTGGCTCGGTGTGTTATTATCCGCCCCTTTAGTACTTGCCATGTTCTTATCTGAGTTTGGTCTGGCCCTCATTAGCCGTTTTGCCCCCCAGCTCAACGTTTTCTCCCTCGCCATGCCAATAAAAAGTGCTATTTCGAGCATCTTGTTGATCTTTTACATTGGCATAATGATGGACCACTATGTTGCCCTGTTTCCAAACATCACCTTATTTGTGGAACAGCTTAACCCACTTTGGCATAGGAACTAGGTATGAGCGGTGAAAAAACGGAACAACCGACCCCTAAAAAACTTCGAGATGCCAGACAGAAAGGTCAAGTAGCCAAAAGCCAGGAGATCGTTTCTTCGACGCTGATTTTGGTGCTCGTTGCCATACTTTTCGCGTTTTCAGACTACTACCTTGAACACATTTCCGCATTAGTGTTACTCCCAAGCGAATTGGCCTATCAAGGGTTTCAAGATGCTTTGAGCGATGTCGCCATTTCAATAGCGAAAGAATTAGCATATCTGTTAGCACCGATAATTGTAACTGCTTCCGTTGTCGCTATTTTTGCTAATATGGGGCAATTTGGCTTCTTGTTTAGCGGAGAAGCCATTAAGCCAGATATTAAAAAAGTGAATCCCATCGAGGGGGCAAAACGAATTTTTTCCCTCAAAAGTATTATAGAATTCATTAAGTCGATACTAAAAGTGAGTCTGCTCTCGTGTATTATTTGGATCACCCTGCAAGGTAACCTGAGCACATTACTGCAAATCCCGAGTTGTGGTCTAGACTGTGTACCGACCATCACCGGTATCCTCATTAAGCAGTTGATGGTGATTTCTGCTGTCGGGTTTATCGTAATTGCTGCTGCGGATTTTGCTTATCAAAAATACGATCATACCAAGAAGCTGAAAATGAGTAAGGACGAGGTCAAACGCGAGTACAAAGAAATGGAAGGTAGCCCCGAAATTAAAAGTAAACGCCGCCAACTACATCAAGAAATGCAAGCTTCGAACCAAAGAGAGAACGTTAAACGCTCCAATGTGCTTGTGACAAACCCTACGCATATCGCGATTGGTTTATATTACAAAAAAGGAGAAACTCCACTTCCTATCATTACGCTCAAAGAAACAGATGCAGTGGCTAAACAAATGATCAAAATTGCGCAGGAAGAAGGGGTACCAGTGATGCAAAAAGTCCCACTTGCCCGAGCTCTCTATACGGACGGTCACTTAGACCAATACATTCCTGGAGACCTAATAGAAGCGACAGCAGAAATACTGAGATGGGTAGCATCATTGGAGTCTAAGTAGAATGCCGATAAACATTGATAGATCTAAACATTGAGCTGAAAATTAATGAGTTTGAGCACACATCATATCAAATCTGCAAATAGGGTTGCCCCCAGCCATAGCACCTGTAACATGAGTAATCGAGTCCATCAGGATGAACACCGCGACTTTATACTAAATAAGAGTCCTCACCCATCAAGGTGAGAAAACGTTTAACGGTACACCAGCCTCTGCTTAGCTAGGATGTACCCGTTAACTTCCAACTAAGAAGAACGCTTGGATTTTACCTCCAAGTTACTTAACAATAAACCTGACAACTTCTGCGAAACCAACAATTCATCGATAGTGACATTTACAATTCGCAGCCACATCGGAGTGAAAAACCTTAATGTCAGGTTTCATTTCCTTGCTCTCAAACCACTCGCACCCAAGTTGGTAATAGGAGCACTAAAGTGTTTAAGACAAAAATCATCGAAGGGGGGCGAGATACAAAACGTTCACTGGCTGCAGCCAATAAAGCGTTTTGTCATTGGCAACAGGAAAGCGGCCGGTCTTTAACAGAAATTAGTCAAACCATTGCCTTTAGCACGGGTGATAATCGAGTCGCTTAACCCTGAATCCATTGGTTACGATTTATTCGATATAAACAATGGCGTTGCAATCGATGACCACTCGGTAATTTCGGGTGGTCAAAATCCTCGTCGATGTTAACCATACCGAGTTTTTTCATTACCTGCTGTGAAGGATGGTTCTGTAAGGCCGTAAATGAATAGACTTGTTGCAACTCTAGCTGATTAAACGCGTAATCGAGCGCAGCACGCGCAGCTTCCGGTGCATAGCCATTGCCCCAAAACTTTTCAGCCAAACGCCAGCCAATTTCCACCAAAGGCGCATTGGGGATACCACTGTCTGCTGCTTGTTGATGTAAACCAACAAAACCGATGAACTCTTGGGTCTGTTTTACTTCTACCGCCCAGAACCCCCAACCCCTCTGCTCGATAAGCTGACGAATGATCTCTGCCTGAGCATCACTCTGCTCGCCGGTCAACAGCGAAGGAAAATAACGCATCACATTATGGTCGGCATTGAGATCTCGGTATGACGGTAAGTCTGAATCACGCCATTGCCTGAGGATTAACCTCTCTGTTTCTATCATGGCTAATGCCTCCCTGCTGGTTTAAATCGGATTATTGGTCGAGCCTTTTAACCACTTTTTCGCATAACTTCTTGAGCAGCAGTAGCTCATCGAGATCAAGCTGGATTTTGCATTTCATTTCCGCAGGTACTTGTAGTGCTTGCTGCTTAAGATCAGCACCCGCCTCAGTAAGCTTCAACACTCGAACGCGTTCATCCTGTTCGCTGCGGCCTCTCACTACAAAACCTTTACTTTCCAGACGTTTAAGCAGTGGAGTCAGGGTTCCTGAGTCGAGATGCAAGCGGTTACCGACATCTTTTACACTTACACCGTCGTTTTGCCACAACACCATCATGACCAGATATTGTGAATAGGTCAGTTCAAGTTTATCCAGTAGTGGACGATAGGTTCGAATCACTGCATTTGACGCGCTATAAAGCGGAAAACAGACCTGATTATCGAGCAATAAACTTTGTTCCGCCGATAGCGGGCCGTCACTTTCACAGTAAGACATAATCCACCTCAAAAAATAAATTGCGCACAATATACTTGCATTCGACCTAAATTACGATATAAGATTGCTAGCAATTAGATTGCACGCAACTTAAATTAGGAAGATAACAATGACAACTTTATACCAAACACAAGCAACCGCATTAGCAGGACGTAATGGACAAGTCTCAACGGACGACGGTCTGCTGGATTTAGAACTGGCCTACCCTAAAGAGATGGGTGGCAGTGGCGCAGCGACAAACCCAGAGCAGCTTTTCGCTGCGGGTTACTCAGCATGTTTTTCAAATGCCATTCTTCATGTTGCCCGTGAAGCGAAAGTGGCACTTAAATCAGCACCAGTGACCGCTCAAGTTGGTATTGGCCCTAATCAACAAGGTGGCTTCGCGCTTACCGTTAGCTTAGCGGCGACTCTTGAACTACCACAACAACAAGCCCTTGAACTGGTTAAAGTTGCGCACCAGGTCTGCCCTTACTCAAATGCTGTTCGCGGTAACATCGATGTGGAAGTGACGGTTAACGGCGAAGCAATTTAAGCTGACTCAGACAGACTCCATTGCCAACTGTGATGTCTGAAACGATAATGCCGACCATTGGGTCGGCATTATCGTTTTATCGATTCAAGGCTTTACGCTTGATAGGATTTTCGCAGCTCCTTCGCCGCCAGTACCATATTTGACAATGACGCTTCTGTCTCCTGCCAGTTACGGGTTTTCAAACCACAATCCGGGTTAACCCATAGTCGCTGGGCTGGGATCTTCTCAGCAGCTTTGCTTATCAACCCTTCAATCCACTCCTTAGTCGGAATATTTGGTGAATGAATGTCGTAGACACCCGGCCCAATCTCGTTCGGATAGTTAAATTCTTCAAACGCTTTGAGCAGTTCCATGTTCGAGCGCGAGGTTTCGATGGTAATCACATCTGCATCAAGCGCTGCGACTGAGTCAATGATCTCATTGAACTCCGAATAACACATGTGAGTATGAATCTGGGTTTCTGGTTTAGCACTTCCCGCGGATATCTTAAACGCATCCACTGCCCACTCAAGATAAGCTTTGTGGTCACGTTTCTTCAGCGGCAAGCCTTCTCTGATCGCTGGTTCATCGATCTGAATAATATTGATACCCGCATCTTGCAAATCTGACACCTCGTCACGCAGTGCCAGAGCCAGCTGTTGAGCAATCTGTTTTCGGCCAATATCTTCACGCGGGAAGGTCCAGCACAGGATAGTCACAGGGCCAGTCAACATACCTTTCATCTGTTTGCTCGTCAGTGATTGCGCATAGGTTGACCACTCAACCGTTATCGGTTTCTCACGTTCAATATCTGCAACCACTATCGCTGGCTTCACACAGCGAGAACCGTAACTCTGTACCCAGCCAAATTTGGTGGTTTGGAAACCCGCTAGATTTTCCGCGAAGTATTCCACCATATCATTGCGTTCAGCTTCTCCGTGAACCAGAACATCGAGATCCAGCGCTTCCTGACGTTTTACTGCGTCTGAAATGTGACCTTTTAGTGCTTGCTGGTATTCAGCTTGAGACAGATTTCCGTTTCGATAAGCACTGCGCTGGAGACGAATTTCACTGGTTTGAGGAAACGAACCTATCGTCGTGGTTGGGAACAGCGGCAAACCCAGTACTTCGCTTTGGTGAGCAGCACGCTCTGTATAAGGAGCACTTCTCTCAGCCAATGATTGAGTAATGCCATTAAGACGTGTTTGCACCTGAGGTTTATTAACATGAGTCGCTGACTTTCGCGCTTGAATTGGGGCGCTATAGGTATCACAAGCCAGAATTGCCTCATGGTTTCCATCTAGCGCTTTACCCAATAGAGCCACTTCCGTCACTTTCTGTTTAGCGAACGCAAACCAGCTACGAACCTCATTAGTTAAAGTGGACTCTAGATTCAGGTCGACCGGACTGTGCAGCAGCGAGCAGGAACTTGCCACCCATAACCTGTCACCCAGAGTATCTTTTAACGGTTGTAACAGAGCTAACTGAGCACTCAAATCTGCGCGCCATACATTGCGACCATTGACAACACCTGCTGATAAAACCCAGTCTTGAGGTAGTTTCTCAACCACCAGCTCAAGCTGCTGTGGCGATGCCGACAGGTCGATGTGTAAGCCATCAACGGACAGTTCGACAATCTTGTCGATGCTGTCGACCACAGAATCAAAATAGGTTGTCAGTAGTACCTTCACATCGCTACGAATCACCTGATAAGCAAGCTTAAATGAGTCTAGCCACGCTTTATCCAACTCAAGCGCTAAGATCGGTTCATCGATTTGTACCCACTCAACCCCTTGCTTCGCCAATTTAGCCAGAATAGTCTGGTAAGCGGTCAGCAGACGTGGCAGCAGGGATAAACGATCAAAGTCTGGCTCAACCTCCTTGCCCAGGTAGAGGTAGCTTAGCGGCCCGAGTAATACTGGTTTGACTCTGTTGCCAGTCTTAATCGCTTCGTTCACTTCTTCAAATAGCTGAGGCCAGCTGACTTCAAAGCTGTCGTCCTTGCTAAACTCCGGCACGATGTAATGGTAATTAGTGTTGAACCATTTAGTCATATCAGATGCCGCATTACCACTGCAGCCACAGCTCGCCTGAGATTGACCACGACCTACCTTAAACAGAGTATCCAGATCCGGGAAACCGTCACGATGGCGCTTTGGAACATGACCAAGCAGCAATGTGGTTGTTAAAACCTGATCATACCAGGCAAAATCGCCAGCAGAGACAAAGTCTAGCCCTGCCTCAGCCTGGGTCTGCCAGTTTTTGTGGCGTAGCGTTGAGCCAAGCTGTTTTAGCTCCGTCTGGTCGATCTCTCCTCGCCAGTATTTCTCCAGCGCAAACTTAAGTTCGCGCTTTTCTCCAATGCGAGGGTAGCCAAGTATATGTGTCGTCGTAGTCATGTTAGTCGTCCTTTAATTCTGCATCTCGTTATCGCTGTCACCGAACCTGTTCAGAACACCCTAAGATGTCTGGATGGCTAAACTATCTCGCTAAACTCCGGCGCGGACAATCTCCAAATATTCAACATATTTATTAGAATTCTTCATGAACAACGGATTCTGTTGTCATGAGTCTCATAAATAGTCAATTTGGATTTATAGACGTCTAGATGTTTACACTCCCACAAAAACGCGCTAGGTTAATTATATTCATGCAAAAAAATCCAATCTGAAGGGAATTCATGGTAGAGCTTAAGCACCTCAGGACGTTAACCACATTGCGAGATACCGGTTCGCTGACAGCGACCGCAACAACGCTCCATTTTACTCAGTCTGCGCTTTCTCATCAGATCAAAGATCTTGAAGCACGGATTGGCGGGCAACTGTTTCTGCGTAAAACGCGGCCGGTAAAATTTACTTCTGAAGGAGAGATTTTTCTCAACCTGGCTGATGAGATACTGCCGAGAATAGCCAAAGCAGAGAATGAGATCGCCAGCCTCAAGGAAGACGTTAATGGTCGTTTGCATATGGCGATTGAGTGTCACTCCTGTTTTCAATGGTTAATGCCTGCCCTTAAGGAATATCAGGTAGCCTGGCCAAGTGTTACCTTAGATTTCTCCTCTGGATTTGGTTTTGAGCCCTTACCTGCCCTGTTAGCGGGTGAACTGGATTTGGTGATCACATCCGATATTCAACCCCGTTCTGAGGTTCATTATGAGCCACTGTTCGATTTTGAGATGCGTCTGGTGACTTCAATATCACACCCTTTAGCTCAAAAGCAGACCATTGAGCCCGAGGATCTTGCCGACCAAACTATGCTCTCATATCCAGTGCAGAAAAGTCGTTTAGATGTAGTGAAGCACTTCTTGCAACCGGTTGGAATAGAGCCAGCAAAGTGGAAACAGGCTGATAATACATTGATGCTCATTCAGATGGTTTCCGCTGGATTGGGTGTGGCTGCGCTGCCAAACTGGGCAATTAGTGAATTTTCACGTCAGGGCTTAATTGCCAGTATTCCACTCGGCAACGGATTGTGGCGACGATTATTCGCCGCAACTCGCCATTCGGACAGAAACAAACGGTACTTACAGGCGTTTTTCAACACTGCGCGTCAGCAATCTCAAAGCCACTTAGACGGGATTAAAACGGTTTAAAGGGATCAAAAAAGGAGGCTTCAGCCTCCTTTAGATTATCGTTGGTACGATTTAAACTGGTTGGTTAACGGGTCATAGTTGTAACCGAGCATATCGAGTTTCCCTACTACCGCTTCAACGTCCATCTCATACATGCTGACTAACTCTTCAAACGAGTCACACTCCAAACGTAGCTTCTCATTGACAATACCCAGTAGAATAATACTGTCAAAGCTACCTGCATTACTAAGATCCATCACCGTCTCCTTTTACGCGCATGCTCATATAAGCCTAGCCGTAAAACAAAGAATTTGAAGTGATTTAGCTCTAATCTTTACCGCTTCAGTTAGCGGCCGTTTTAGAGTGTAAACAATGCTTGGTTCGACGTTGTTGAGATCAATAAAAACGCTAATGCCATCGCCAGCTGTGCCTTATTCACTTGTTTAGATGTTAGCATGTGCCAGCACCAGATAACCACAGAGGTGATAAGCAGTGCGAAACCGACCAATAGAGGCTGTGTCACCACTGTGAGAGTCTCCGCAGGGAGCCCGGCTGCTTTTAGCAAGATAGCTAAGCTCATCAACATCGCGGCAATAACGCCTGTGACTGGCAAAATACGATGAAATGCTTGTAAACGAGTACGCGCAATAGTCAGCAACAGATGAGCTAACATCGCACCTAGCAAAAACACTTGCACTACTGTGCTCAAGCTTGCCGCTAACGACGCTTGAGTTGTCACTTCAATCGCGACATAAGCAAGAGCCAGACCATTCGCTAAGTACATCACCCAAATAGGCCCCTTATCGCGGGTCTTCTTGGTTTGTACTTGGGTATAGAAGTAAGCGATGGCAAATACCACCATCATAGCTTCAATACGTAGCGAAGCGACCGCGAGCCATAGGATAGCCAATGTTGGCAGAACTTTATGAATGCGGCCTCTTTGGCCTGGGCAGATGTCGCCCTTTACCAGAATCAGAGTAAGAATGAGCTGCGCACCTAACAACATAGGAGCGAACACGGCAAGTAATTGCTGAACCATAGTGTTATCAAACTAAAATTATAATTGGATGCGGATAATAGCAGACTGAACAATTTTAGCCATTGGCGAAATGTTCCAAAATGTCCTGATTGGTCACAATGCCGAGATACTCTCCTGAGTCATTAACCACCAGCCATGGGGGTTTGATTCCCGATTTTATGATGTCTGTTATTTCTGACAACTGAGTATGAAATGAGAGAGTGTGCAGGTTGGTACGCATAACGCGGTTGAGGGTCTTTTTATCAATGGCGATATCTTTGCTGGTTTCAAGCTTGGTGCCCAACGTCGGAGAAAGGTGATAGTTGAGCTCTTCCCTACCGACCACACCGACACACACTTTACGGTCAACAATAGGTATAAAGTCTAGCCGATATTGGTCCGAACCAAACAGCGTACGCGCTCTTTCAATATTGTCATTGGGAGCCAGACATGGAATATGAACCTGGGTAATACTCAGTACACCAGACTGCCTTGCATGGTCACTTCCGGATAAAAAGGACTCAAGGCGATCATAATAACCCCAGGCGTTTTCCAACTCTTCTAACGGTAAAGGCTTTGAGAAAAAGTATCCCTGAATATAATCAACCCCTAAACCACAGACGACTTTCAGTTCATCGAGTGTTTCAACACCTTCAGCCACCACTCTGACATCAAGGGTATGAGCCAGTTCGGTGATCATTTTGACGATAAAAAACTTATGTGACCCTGTTTTAAGATCTTTGACGAATTCTCGGTCAATTTTGAGCACATCGAAATTGCAATCACTCAGATAAGCAAACGAACTATAACCGGTACCAAAGTCGTCTATTGCGACCGATACTCCTCGACGCCGTATGTTCCGAATCAAGGCTGATTGGCGCGATTCGCTATCAAAGTACGCGCTTTCCGTTAGTTCTATGGTGACTGTTTCCGGGTAAGTGGCATATTGATGGATAAGCGAATCAGCACTGCGTAATACTTCATCAACTTCCAGCTTGGTATTGAGAGAGCGGTTAATGGTAATACCCAATTGCTTACCAAAACGCTCTTGAATCGTGTTCAAATCATGCAGCGCTTTCTTACCCACACACCAGTCGAGATCAGAGACTAAATCTAAATCTTCAGCAATCGTCACCATTTCTTGTGTGTTGAGAATTTTGCCGTTATGACCTTTAAAGCGACTCAGAGCTTCAAACTTAACAATGTCCCAGTTTTTCACATCCACTATCGGTTGATAGTAAACATCGATATTCTGTGAACGAATCAGTTTTTCAGCCCACTCTTCCATCTCTTTACGTCTTAACACCTCTTTGTGTAACGCTCCATGATAAAAGGTAATTTGCCCGCGTTGTTCCGAAGCCTGTTCTAACATCGCCTGTACTGCATGAGAAACCAGCAATTTAGGATTGTGTGTGTCATGGCCTAATACCGAGACCCCAACACAACCATTGATTATCGCACTGTGGATAGTTCTGCCAGCAGACTGGTTGAGAGATGCAAAAAAGCGACGTATGGTCTGATGGATCATACGTATCTGAGATGGTCCCGCTACCTTGTCACACTCTAAACAGGCGACAAAATGGTTGCTACCAAGATATCCGACATATTTAGCCACCTTGTTGTTGGCCATGTGTTCAGACAGCATCGACTTGAGTTCAAAGTCATCAACCTGTCCAAAGCTTGGATGGAACGCCACCACCATACTTATGTTGGGCTCCACGCTCTCCATCCAATGCTGCGTCACGGAACGAATAAACTGCTTTTCGGTCGGCAGTTGAGTCAGCAGCTCTACACCGCCCAGTTCGACATCGGCAATTCGATAAAGATTGTTCGATAAATCCAGATAAACGCCAATATAAAACACCCCTTCTACCAGAGTGATTTTCTGCAAGGTTAAATCTTGAGGATAGGTTTTTCCGTGACAAGACTGGATCAGGACCACGCCCGACCAACTACCAACCTTGTTGGTCTGCTGCCAGATTTTTTGGTAAAAACCCGGGCTATGTTTATCAGAATTGAGGGTATCCATTGAACGACCAACAAGCTGTTGGTTGCTGTACTTGGAATGCTCAAGGAAGTAATCATTACAGACAACGATGTTACGCTGCTCGTCGGCGAGAATGACACCATGATGGGGATTATTAAATAGCTGTTCAAACATGGCACTGAGTGTCGACGTGGTTGCATGGACAAACAGTAGTGGCGTGATCGTTCCGTTGACCAGTCTGTGGTCTTCAGCACGAAAGCTCAATTCAACATAGCAGCACTGGTCATCGCTCAGTTGGAGGCAACAACAAAAACGATGTTTACTACGATATTTACAAGTTTGGGCCAACAAGCCGAGCAACTCGGTCTGATCATGGTAACTCATACAGGGGAGCAACACGTTTCCGGTCAAAGAGGGAAGATCAGAATTAAGAAGCTGACGACACACATCTTCATCAATTGTCAGTTGATGATGTTCTGTATCCCACTGCCATTCAATTGAAGTGCAAGCTCTCTGTTCATCTGTCTTAAGATCACGTACTGAGCCCAGCTCCCTGTACATAAACTCATCCTATAGTTGAGCAACTCCTACTATTAAAGTTAGAACAAACTCAACTAAGTAACAGAATTATTATTAGCCAGGTAGCTGAGAACCGCTGCCGAGCTGACAATTCCTTTAAAGTGTCCATGTTCATCAACCAAGCACCAAGGGAAAGGTCTGTTTTCTCGCACTAAACCGCTCACCTGTGATTTTGGACAATGCCATTCAATTTCAGTGACCACCGGAGACATGATTCTATTAGCTGGTTTATGCCAATAAGCGCTCTCTTTATTTGATTCATGGTCAGTACCCATATTGGCGGTCAGGTGTAAATTCATGCTTGGCCTATCAACGAATCCGACACAGATCTTATCTTCGACGATGGGTAAGTAATCCACTTCATCATCCGAGAAGTATTGGTAAAGCAGTGACAAAGGATCGCCCGGATCAACATGAGGCACTGGTTGAGCTAAGTGACCTATCGAATCCGGTGCAGCCTGAACCTTGCTATCGTCATAGTTAAACATGTCATCTATCGAGCTAAGCTCGTTGAGAGGTAAAGGCTTAGAAAAATAGTACCCCTGAACATATTCGACCCCTAGTTCATACATCACGTCCAGTTCTTGCTTAGTTTCGACCCCTTCGGCGACGACTTTCAAATCGAGTCGCTTAGCAAGCTGTATCAGGGCAACAACAATTTCATACTGACGGGTTTGGTGAGACAGGTGCTGAATAAACTCGCGATCTATTTTCAGAATGTCGAAGTAGTTCTCTTTGAGGTACTTAAATGAAGCGCAGCCAGTGCCGAAATCATCGACCGCGATCTGTACACCCGCATCACGAAGTAAGCTCAGTAACTGCCTGTTATGACTGTTACTTTTGAAGAAGGCGCTTTCAGTGAACTCCAGAGTCAGTAAAGCCGGGTTAGTGTTCTGCTTATCAAGAATCATCGCCGCTCGCTGTAAAATGTCACTTAACTCTACCGTACTGCGTAGCGAACGATTGACCGATAACGAAACATGTTCACCAAACTGAGCCTGAAGTTCCGGAAGTTGCTCTAAAGCGGCCAACAGCACTAAATCATCCAGCTCCACCACTTTATTCAGCTCTTCGACCACTTCGACAAACTCTTGGGTAGACGCTTCAAATTCTTCGCTACCAGGAAAGCGACATAAGGCTTCAAACTTATCAACTCTACGACGGGAAATATCCACGATAGGCTGAAAATAAACCTCGATTTTGCCCTGTTCCAGACTTTGCAGGACGTGGTTTTCGATCTGTTTCTTACGCTCGACCTGACGATGAATCTCACGGTCGTAAAAGTTGATTCGCCTCGTCTGCCCGGAGTGCAGCTCTAACAGCGCCTGATAAGCATGGGAAACCAACTGATTAGGCTTGATCGCATCTACGTTCCATACTGAAACACCTGTTACACCGTCTTTGAGCGCCAAAGCGACAGAAGTTTGAGCATGCTTAAAACTATGGAACAGTTTAGTGATGGCTCGACCAATATCACTGGCAACTTGTTGTTCCATTTGGATATCAACCATTAAACAGACCGCAAAGCAGTCACTGCCTAGATAGCCACTTGCAACCACATGAGTGTTATCTTTGAGGTAGCTGGCAAACTGACGTTTTGTCTCCTGAACTGAGCTATCGAGGAACTTGGGCTGGATTGCCAGAACAACCAAACCGTGCCGTGAGTCCGCGTCAAGACAACATTGATGAAGTCGCTCGAGAAAGGTTTCTTTACTTGGTAACTGAGTGAGTATGTCTACCCCACCCGACTCCAAATCTTCCAGCCGTTCTAGTTCTGTTGATAGATCAGATGAGAAGCCGACATAAAAGACCTGACCACTGCCCGCATGCATCTTGTGAATGGTTAACTCATGAGGAAATGCTTTACCGTCAGCGTGGCGCGATAAGATGATCCCCTTCCAGAATCCAGCTTCATGAACCTGTTGCCACATCTCGCGGTAGTACGCTTCACTATGCTCGCCAGCATTGAAAATTTCGGTTCTCAAGCCAACCAGTTCATTGCGCAAGTAGCCAGTCAGGGTTTCAAAGTAGTGGTTGCAAGCGAGGATTCTGGTGTCACTATCGGCCACAATAATCCCATGATGGGCGTTCTCAAACAGAGAGTAGAACAGCTCTGCGGCATCATCTTTGGCAGGAAGCGTTAAACAGGGTGATAGCGTTCCTTTGAGCTCATGGGCGCTAATTCGGTCGATGGCGATCTCGACGTAAGTAAACAGGTGTTGGCTGGTAAACAGGCAGCAATGGGCATAGGTTCTCTGATTGGTGTTTATTGCCGACTGAAAAGCCTGTTTAACAATCAAACGTTGTGATTTAGGCAGCAACTGGAACAAGGTTCGAGCCGATAAGTCACTTTCGCTATCCCCTATTAGCAGTGTTCTGGCTTCATCATCACACTCAAAAACCTGAGTTTTCAGATTGATATACCAGTCATACATCGCGTATTTAGACTGCACTACTACGTCATTGATTAATGTGCTGTTTTTATCGATGTCATTCACTGCAATAACCGCCTAATTTCATAACAACTTTACCAATTAATATAGCCTAGATGGCTGATTCAATTCGTTATTGAGCTAACACTTTAGTTGATCGGTTATCGTCACCATAAATCACAACAACTTCAGGGGAAATAAACTTAGTTATAATGAGGTAGATAGTCGCCTTGCAAGCCGCTATAATTCGCGCTCCTTGGCACAGAGAGCAAAATATGTACAGCAACATCACTCCTATTCACGAGCACAAAAAATATTGGGCTGAATGCTTTGGCACTGCGCCATTCCTGCCGACCAATCGAAAGGAAATGGATGCCCTGGGATGGGATAGCTGCGACATTATCATTGTAACTGGCGATGCCTATGTTGATCACCCAAGCTTCGGTATGGCTATCATTGGCCGTCTGCTGGAAGCCCAAGGGTTTAGAGTCGGCATTATTTCTCAGCCAGAGTGGCACAACAAAGATGCCTTTACTGCTCTTGGTAAACCGAACCTCTTCTTCGGTATCACCGCTGGTAACATGGATTCAATGATCAACCGTTACACTGCCGACCGTAAGCTACGCCATGACGATGCTTACACCCCAAACAACGAAGGTGGTAAGCGCCCGGATCGCGCAACACTTGTTTATTCTCAGCGTTGTCGCGAAGCGTACAAAGGTGTGCCAATCGTTCTTGGTGGTATCGAAGCGAGCTTACGTCGCCTAGCCCATTACGATTACTGGTCAGACAAAGTTCGTCGTTCTGTGCTGTTTGACGCCAAAGCGGATATCTTGCTGTTTGGTAATGCGGAGCGTGCACTGGTAGAAGTGGCACACCGCCTTGCCGATGGCGAAGACATTGCCAGCATGACTAATATTCGTGGTACTGCGGTCAGCCTTGCCGCAGAGCCAGAAGGTTACAGCGTGATTGACTCATCACGCATTGAGAAACCACGTAAAGAAGCTTTTATCCCGCCAAATCCTTACGCGGTTGAAGAACAGTGCGACACCAAAGCGAAAACTCAGGAAGCAGAAGCGCAACCAATCACGATTCGTCCTTCGCGTCATGATGCTGCGACCACTGCAGTACGTATTCCGCCGTTTGAAAAGCTAAACAATGACCGCATTCTTTACGCTCACGCCAGCCGTATCATGCACCTTGAGACTAACCCTTACTCAGGTCGCGCTCTGATCCAGCGACATGGTGACCGCGAACTGTGGGTTAACCAGGCGCCGATTCCGCTTACTACTGAAGAGATGGACTACGTATTTGGCCTGCCTTATGCACGTGTCCCTCATCCTATGTATGGTAAAGCTAAAATCCCTGCCTACGACATGATCAAGACATCGGTTAACATCATGCGCGGTTGTTTTGGTGGTTGTTCTTTCTGTTCGATTACTGAACATGAAGGTCGAATTATTCAGAACCGTTCACAAGAATCTATTCTTTCAGAGCTGGAAGAGATTCGGGACAAGGTACCTGGCTTTACTGGCACGATTTCTGATCTAGGTGGTCCAACGGCCAACATGTATCGTTTAGGCTGTAGCGATCCAAAAGCGGAAGCTAACTGTCGTCGCCCATCATGTGTGTTCCCGGGTATTTGTAACAAGCTGAACACCGACCATAAGCACACTATCGATCTCTACCGTGCTGCGCGTAAAGTCGATGGTGTGAAAAAGGTCATGATTGCCTCAGGTGTTCGTTATGATTTGGCAATCGAATCGCCAGAATATGTTCGTGAACTAGTGACTCACCATGTGGGTGGCTACCTGAAAATTGCACCGGAACATACAGAAAAAGGCCCATTGGATCTGATGATGAAACCGGGTATGGGCACCTACGACCGCTTCAAAGAGATGTTTGAAAAATACAGTGCTGAAGCAGGTAAGAAACAGTATCTGATTCCGTACTTTATTTCCGCTCACCCAGGCACTGAAGATGAAGACATGCTTAATCTGGCGTTGTGGCTGAAAAAGAACAACTTTGAGTGTGACCAGGTACAGAACTTCTACCCATCTCCGATGTGTAACGCGACCTCAATGTACTATTCAGAAACTAACCCTCTGAAACGCGTGAAGTACAAGAAACGAGAAGAGGTGCCGGTCGCTAAAGGTGAACGTCAGCGTCGACTACACAAAGCGTTATTACGCTACCACGATCCGGCTAACTGGCCACTCATTCGTGAAGCTCTGATCAACATGGGCAAAAAACACCTGATCGGTGATAAGCCTAGCTGTCTGGTTCCTGAAGAAGACATTGATGCTAAGACACCAGCTCAACGTCGTAAATCGGGAAGACACGGTTCTCAACGCTTTGCGACTAAGCACACTAAGAGCCAACCGGGTTTCGAAAAAATGCACGGCGAGCAGCGTGGTAAAGGCAAAGGTAACGGCTCTAAAGGCAATGGCGGCGCAACGTCAAACCGTAATGGCAAGCCAACCGGCAAACCAAATAACAGCCGAGGTGGTAGACCAGCAGGTAATGGTGCCGGTAAGCCACCAGCAGGTCGTAAGCCTAAACGCAGATAATCACAGTTCTTAGATACAAAAAGGGCCTGACTCTATCGAGTCAGGCCCTTTTTTTCACATTCAGTTTAAGCGTTTTTCGCTTCAAACTCTTGCATGAAGTCGACCAGTGCCTGCACACCTTCCAGTGACATCGCGTTATAAATAGACGCACGCATACCACCAGCCGCTCGGTGACCTTTCAGTGCTACCAGACCACGTTCCGCAGCCTGTTCAAGGAACAAGGCATCAAGTTCAGGCTTAGCGAGTTGGAAAGGTACATTCATTCGCGAACGGTTGTCGCTATGCACATTGTTAATGTAAAAGTCAGAGCCATCAATCTGATTGTAGAGCAGCGATGCTTTCTCTTTGTTCACTTTCTCAACTTCAGCAACCCCACCCTGCTCTTTCAGCCATTTAAAGACCAGACCTGACAGGTACCAGGCGTAGGTTGGAGGAGTATTGAACATGGAGTCTTTTTCCGCCAATACTTTGTAGCTCATAAAGCTAGGTATCAGTTGATTGGCAAGCTCCAGCAAGTCGTCACGCACGATCGCGATACAGATGCCAGCCGGTCCGATATTTTTCTGAGCACCCGCATAAATTACGCCGTACTTAGAAACATCGATTTGACGGGAAAGAATGTTTGAAGACATGTCAGCAACGATAGGTTTATCAGTCTGCGGTAGCTCACTGATTTCGATGCCATCGATGGTCTCGTTTGGACAGAAATGAACATAAGCTGCTTCTGGATCGATTTGCCACTCAGAGGCTGGTAGTACCGCGGTTTTACCATCGATTTCAGTTTTAGCGGCAAAAGTATCAACCTGACAGTACTTCTCTGCTTCGTTAATTGCGCTTTCTGCCCAGTAACCAGCATCAATGTAAGTTGCCTTTGTCGCGTTACCCAGCAAGTTAAGCGGCACCGCAGCAAACTGTGCACGGGCACCACCCTGACAGAATAGTACTTTGTAATTGTCTGGGATGTTTAACAGGTCGCGTAGATCCTGCTCTGCATCTTCAGCAACCTTAATGAACTCTTTGCTACGGTGGCTAATTTCCATCACCGAGGTACCGAGGTCATTCCAATCGACAAATTCCTTTTGTGCTTGTTCCATTACCGCTTTAGGCAGGGCTGCCGGACCTGCGCTAAAGTTGAAAACCTTGCTCATCTATCTTTCCTTGCTCATGCTTCAATAAGAGATTAATCGATTAATACCATGTTTTTTGCTTGATAAAAAGCAAGAAAAGAGGTCTTAAGACCTCTTTTCACTTTAAACAATCAAATATTGCAATTATGGCTGCATCAATGCTGGGAGAAGCAGTGCCATTAGAGGGATCTGCTGTCCATTCTCAAACACCAAATTACCTTCTTTTAGTTGAGCCTGAATCTGATAGCCTTCATCTGTTTCCTCAATCAGCTCCATGACAATCGCTTCATCAATACCCTGCTTAATAAATGGGTACTGGGTAACTAAACCATTAGAGAAGAAAGTATTAAGGTCACCGGTCAGCGCAGGAAGAATCATCGCCGGATTCTGAGCCACATTGTCAGTACCTTGAGGAACGGTGATCTGCCAGTTTGACTCAAATTCACTCTCTTCACCTAACTTAACCGCCATTTTGTTCATTGCCAGGTAAAAACCCTTGGAGAATAAACTTTCAACATAAGGTAATGCGGCGTCTATATCGGCATTCGTTGGCATTGGGTTGTTCTGGTACAGATTGACCAGATGCTCAAACGCAACACTGTCTAAGCCACCAAAAGCGAGATCAATAGAAACACTATCTACGTCGCCATCGACAGTCACCAGATTCTTAAGGTCAACGACATGCTGACTGCTGACGGTTTTTGCAACTTCATCGAAGCTGCTTGAGAAAGCGTACTGACTATTACTTAAGCTGAACAGAGGCGATTGATCGATGTCCAGAATAGATGCATCGTTCACTTTTACCGTCTGTTCACCAATCCAGAAACTATTAATCTGCTTGCCTTCACCCTGACCCGATAAACCAGAAAGCAGAACTTTCTCGCCAGAGTTAAAGTCAACTTCAACCGATGGAACATCTAATTGGTAAGTAAGATCACCCAAGACGCTGACATGCCCTTTCAGGGTTGAAGCGGTAACTGAGACAATCGCGCCATCCGGTCCTTCGGAAACCTGATTCCAGTTATCCATTTTCACAACGTAATCAGTATTACCATTAAGCTGAGTGATCGTATTCAGAGTCAGCGGTAATTCAGGTTGGTTTTCGATAACAGACTCAGCTTTAAGGCTAAACAGACCATGACTGACGTCACTGTTTAACACCACTTCTGTCGGTAGACCATCTATTGCTAACTGTTCAGCCAATACAGGGTCCGTTACGGTATAACGAGTTTTAACCGTCGAAGATAGATAGCCTCGATTATATTCAATAACTTCAGCTTTCACTGAGTCACTATTAAGATGAGCGACACCATCCTGAATGACAGTTTGCCCAATCTGACCGACCGCTAGCGGCCAACACAACGCAAGTACTACAGCGCCGCCAATGGCGCCAATTTTTTTAAGTTCCATGGTGTTATATTCTTAAACTACGATTTCATTCAGTCTACACGAAAAAACATTGAGATAAATCAGAGTATTGGCTTTCTATAAAAAACATCAGGAATTCTCATACCTAGCTCTCAATACCATTTTTTCATCCTTGTTACAGTTATCCCTGTGGATTTTAAAATTGTAGCCTACTCGTGAATCATTTTGCCGTACTCTGTTTAGATAACAACCCAATCAGCATTGAGCAATTGAGGCGTGAACTTGCCCCACTCTCTGCAAAATTTGACTTGCACACTGCAGACACCATTGAAGATGCTCAAGCTGCATTAGAGTTTTGCCTTGAACAAAAACAGACTGTCGCACTGGTGATTGCCAGTCATCATGAAAGTTTTAATGGCGCAGACTTCTTAATTCAGCTGGATAAAAACAGCCATACTCGCACAGCGCGAAAAATATTGATTAGCTGTGGCCAAGATATTCAGGCCATCCTCTCTGCAGTCAATGATGGCCGGCTAGATCACTGCCTGACTAAACCACTGCAAGACAATCTGGTCCATCAGACTGCTCAAAAAGAGTTAACGACATTTATCCTCAACAACGATAAAGACAACCTGCTCGCCTATAGTCAAGTTCTTGACCAACACCGATTATTACGCGCCCATATCGAACAGAAGATGCGTAGCTATCGTGAGGGCTTTATTACCGACCACCATAGCCTGTCGGATCAGCAATTAGCCGAGCAAGTCACCTCAGCCCTGCTCGACTTTTTTGCCGATCAGGATGAGACCAAAGCTTTAAGAACCTATTCACCTGACCACCTTCTGACTAAGGAAGGTGAAGAGAACCAGTTCCTGTGGTTTATAACCAAAGGTCAGGTTGCACTGTATAAAAAAGATGATATCGGTCGTCAGAGAGAAGTGGTCAGACACTCTCAAGGCAATATAGTCGGCGGGATGTCATTTGTTACTGGCGAGCCTTCATTCTCGACGGCAGTGACACTGAGTCAGACAGAGGTGATTAAGTTAGACCGTGAAGTATTCGGCAAGGTCATGCACTCTAATATGACACTCTTACCGCTATTCACCAATTTGTTACTTCGTCACTTCAACCGACGCCTGCAACGTAGCATCAACACTAAGTTGGAACTGCAAAAGACTCTAGAGTCATTAGAAGTCGCTCATCAGCAACTCATCGAGCGCGAGAAAATGGCCATGCTTGGTCAACTCGTCTCTGGAGTCGCCCACGAGCTTAATAATCCCATTGCGGCGATTTTACGTGGTACCGACACCTTAACCAGCAAAATGCAGCACTTGGTTGATGTCCACTCTATCGAGGAGATCGGTCTGGAGGGTATCAATGTCCTCAAGCAGGGTCTGACCCAACGACCGAGATCAACCGCTAGCGAACGAACGATTATTCGTGACACCGAAGCATTAGTGAATAACCGCAGAATCGCTAAAAAGCTGGTGAAACTTGGCCTTGAATCCCAAACAAGTTGGCATACCATGGCTCAACGCAACCCAGAACAAGCGTTACAACAACTGGAAAAGTTGGAAGACTACTATCTTGCGGGTTCAACCCTACGCTCGATCAATGTTTGCGCAGGAAGAATTGCAGATATGGTCAAGAGCCTTAAGGGCTACGCCCGTCCTGATGATGAAAGGTTTCATCTTAGCGATATCCATGAAGGCATTGAAGACACCCTAACCATCTTTGAAAATAAGCTTAAGTTCCATTCCGTAGAGCGTCATTACGCAGATATTCCTGCCATCCAATGTCTGCCAATCGCTCTGCAACAGGTTTGGACTAACTTAATTTCCAATGCAATCGATGCGTTTCCACAGCAGGGGCTACTGACCATCGAAACGAAACAGCTCAATCATGATGAGCAGGATTGGGTGGTGGTTTCCTTTACCGACAACGGCAGCGGTATCCCAGTTCATGTTCAGCAACAAATGTTCGACCTTAACTTCACCACCAAGCGAGAAGGCAATTTTGGATTAGGTATCGGCCTCTCCGTTTGCCAACAAATCATCCATCAGCATGGTGGCAGAATTGAAGTTGAGTCTGAAGAAAATCAATATACCTCAATGTCAGTTTGGCTACCTTGCCGTCAACTGGCCATTTCGCCAAGGAGCACCGAATGAACAAATACCTAATATTATGTGTCGATGACGAGCGTGAAGTATTGGATAGCGTCATTCAAGACTTAGATTGCTTCGAGGAACATTTTATTCTGGAGCCAGCAGAGTCGGTAAAGGAAGCAAAAGAGTTGATTTTAGAGTCGCACAATGAAGGCGTAAAATTGGCGCTGATCCTTTGTGACCATATTATGCCGGAGCAAACGGGTATTCAGTTCCTCATCGAATTGAATGAGCAGCCGAGTACTCAAGCGACTCGTAAGCTACTTCTCACTGGTCAAGCCGGTCTAGAAGATACCGTTGAAGCAATCAATCATTCAAGCCTCGACTTCTACATTGCTAAGCCATGGCGTGGCGACGAGCTACGTAAAGTGATCAAAGACCAGCTCACAACTTATATGATCGACAATGAGACTAACTTAATGCCTTGGGCATCTGCATTGGACACTGAACGCGTTTTCGATGCAATGGCTAAAAATCGCCTGGAATTTGGTGAATAAGTAAGCATTCATGGCACGCTGATTGCTTATAAGTATAAATAACGACAAAACAATGACATTTTTATAGTGGACGTTGCTATGATGCATTATCATGTCGTAACTAATGTCATAGCGCGCGTGTCGCTAAAGACCAAGGAAATTAACAAGATATAGGTTTATCGTCCATATGCGTAAAACAATCTTAGCTGCAGCTCTAGTGCTTGCATCCGGTCAATCATTTGCTCAAACCGATCCAAATAGTCCTGCGGTAATGAGTAACTTCAGTTATGACTACCTAGAGGCTCGTATCGGCGCTAGCCCAGTCACTTTTGGTGCAGCAATGAGTAAATCAATCCACCCTAACGCTCATGTGTTAGGTCGTGTAGATTCTGAGTTCGAAGGTGATTACGACGCAGCGGCAGGCTTCGGCTTCCATGCACCAATCAACAACTGGGCTGACTTCACTGGTGAAATGCTTCTTCGCCTTGTCGATACTGGTGACCAGGCTCGTAACGGTTACAGCCGTGGTACTAACACTGGTATGGAACTTAACCTTGGTATCCGTCAATGGTTAGGTCCACAACTTGAAGTTGGTGGTAAAGGCGGTTACGTATCTATCGATGACGATGACAAGTGGATTGGTTCAGCATACGCTCGCTTCCACTCTACAGAGCTATTCTCACTAGGTGCAGAAGCGCGTATCAACGACTTCTACGGTGATCAGCTAATGTTCACCACTCGCTTTAAGTTCTGATAAAGCATCAAGATTAAAAAAACCGAGGCCAAAGCCTCGGTTTTTTATTATCCGCAAATCCATTTGCGTATGAGCGAACAGTGGACCACTGATTGGATTAGTGGCAATTAGCTAACAGCTGACGTTTGCGTGGTTCCTGAATCAGTTTCCAGTGGATACCTTCAACGGCACCGGCAAACTTCCAAAGCAGTTTTACATCGACGTCGCTGCCATATGCCTGCTTAACACGGCTAAATACTGCCGCTGCGCCAAGCTCTAGGAATGTATCAACATCATCAATTCCGGCTTTCTTGACCATACGCTCCAGAGTCAACTGCATGTTTGGTAGATCTCTTAAACGTCGGTTAGCCGAAGAACGTTTAAACTCACGCTGTGATACTGAATAAGTGATTGATTGCTCAACTAACTCTCCGACACGATGAAAATTGTCAACAAAAAGGGCGGTGATGTCGTAGTAGTTAACGGTCGCTGTGGTTTGCTTTTTAACATGGCGGTACTTTTCACAGTTAAGAGAACACAGTTCTTCGTCTAGTTTCTCTCCACCACGGATAAAAATCTTGTCCGCGCTGATTAAAGCGAACATCGCATCGTCTTTGAACAATCCGGTACCACCAAACATTGAACGTTTTTGGAAGTCACCAAATTTTTTAACGTATTGAATAAATTGTTGCTCTGTCATATCCATTGATCCTTAATCAAAAACCCCGATTAGAAATGATCACCAGATAGCAGCAGTTTTAAGCGAAAAGATAAAAATTCACCCAAGCATTAATATTTTTGTTTGAGCTGGAGTGATAATAAACACTAAGAATGATAGTTAACGAAACAAAATAAGTCTGGGCATGGGTCACATGAATTGGATAACAAAGATAGGAATATGGATTAAGCGTCACAATTTTGCACTAACCTACCCTGCCACTTGCTCAAGTAATGCTTATACCGAACAGCATAAATCATCAATATGAGTAATCTATTATTTGCTAAAATACGTAGGAAAACGTTACACTGTAAAAGTTAAATTAACCTTCTAGCAGTTATGAATCACCTATCATTTTATTGGCTACCGCAAAACAATGAGCTTTTGATTAAAGGCATCGAATCTGAGTTTTCAACCCTGATTGAGCACTCTATAAAGTCGCGGAAAATTTCCCTACCTCCTATCCCTGATGTCGTATTGAAAATCCAACAATTATGTTCTCAAGACAGCACTGGAATTTCTGATGTCGCAGATAGTTTGCTAGAAGACCCAGGTCTAGCTGCCATCGTGATCCGCGTGGCTAACTCGGTTATTTTCAACCGACGTAATATCACTTGTACTGATCTCGTTACTGCGGTATCTCGCCTCGGTATCCTGCGTGTACGTGACATTGTTACCGCTCAGGCGATTGAGCAACTCAAACATTCCGTTAACTTAAGCCCTTCGTGTAACAGAGTTTTGGTGCAGAGCGCAGCAAATTCCCGCGAACTGGCGGCAACTATGGTATTAGTCGCGCGAGGCTTTAAAGAGTCTGAGTCGCCGAGGTACCGCCACATAGAAACGGATAAAGCACTATTGGCAGGTTTACTCGCCGATATTGGACTGTTCTGTATTGTCAGCGAATACCACAGCTACCTTGAACAGGGTAACTACTTAGATGAAGAGATCGCTTTCCAGGTATTCGAGCGTCAATGCTCTAGAGCAAGCTCACTGGTACTTGATAGTTGGGGTTTCGATAACGACTTCCTTGAAGTTGCTTCTAATCAAAACCTGAGCGAATCTGACTTGGCTGTTACCTACCTTGATATCGCCAGAATCGCAAATCACATTCTAATGTTCCGTCGTCAAGATGAGCAGATAGACGAACACACTGTAGAATTTGATGTTACAGGCGCTGATATACTGTACAAACTCAGTAATTTAAGTGATATTGAGTTCAATACTCAAATAGATGAACTTATTAGCGCAAGTGGTTTGTAACCACTAGACAGGAAGTACCATGTTTTCAGGGATGTTATTTATCTTTGCCCCACTTGTGGTGGGGTATTTCATTTCTATATCTAAAAAATCGCTACTTGATACTATCAACGCAACAACCTCTAACCTGATTTACGTCATTTTGGCGCTGATGGGTTTAAGTTTGGCAGCATTGGATAACCTCGGTCAGAATTTACAGCTGATTCTTAAGACCACAGCGGTTTTCTTTACTTGTCTCAGTTTAGCCAATCTGGCGGTACTGCCACTGATCGACAAATGGCTTCCAATCCATACCGATGCCAGTAACACCAAACTGCCTCTCTCTGAGATGGCGATGGAATCTGCCAAGCTAATCCTGGTTGTTGGCGGTGGCTTAATCATCGGCTTGATGTTACCTATCGATCTGAGTTGGGTTGATACCGCCAGCGAGTGGATTCTGTTCCTATTGCTATTCTTCATTGGTATCCAACTACGCAACAGTGGTCTAACCCTGCGTCAAATTCTGCTTAATAAACAAGGTATGGTTATCGCACTGGCCATTGTCGCTAGCTCTATGGTTGGTGGCGTGATCTCAGCGTTGATCCTCGATATCGATATTTATCGCGGTTTGGCTATGGCTTCTGGATTTGGCTGGTATTCACTGGCAGGTATCCTGATGGGCGATGCTTTTGGTCCAGTTTACGGCGGCGCTTCATTTATGATTGAGCTGCTTCGCGAACTGATTGCCCTGGTCCTGATTCCACTCTTTATCAGAACCAAGCCTTGTACCTCTATCGGCTACGCTGGTGCTACCGCAATGGACTTTACTCTGCCAGTCATTCAAACCACGGGTGGTGTGCGATGTGTACCTATTGCGATCGTTAGTGGCTTTATTCTTAGTCTGTTGGTGCCAATTATGATGCTTTTCTTTGTCTCACTTGCAGGCTAGATCGCAGGAATCGAATTGAAAATTATTTATATTGGCCGCTTACAAGCCCAATAAATTTAGATAACTCTAAATTAGCAATAAACAGTATAATAAGTATCTTCAAAAGGAATCATTATGAAACGTACGATTGCTGCCCTGCTACTCGCTGCAACATCTACACTGGCTAATGCAGCAGACAACACCTGCATGTCACAGAAATACGATGCGTACATCGACGCTTCTCTGCATTGGTATGAAGACCTGGCTAAGTTAACCTCTGAGCAATACCCAGAACTCACGGAAGTCAGTGAGTGGTTCCTTGAGGGACGAAAAAATCATTTTGAATTGAACCGTGCAGCGGTGCACTACTACCTGAATGAAGATCCTACAAAAATTGCTACAGCTCAACCTGTAGAGGCATGGCTACAACTCGATCAAAAAGACATCAAAGTTCTGGCGTCACGTAGCGACGAACTTGGTCAGTTAGCGCAAGTGACTTTTGCCGATCGTCAGGCCGCGCCACACGAGAAAAACTACCAGCTACGTTCTGCATTTGCAGACTTACTAAGTCATCCAACTAAAATTGATTCAGCTCTGAAGCGTTACAACGCTTCAATCAAAAACCTCGAAGCGATTGACTGTAAGTAGTCACAAGCTTTTCAGGGCCTTTAGCATCTTCGCAGTGCGACGCCCCGTTAAAAGCGAACATTCGTGAATTAAGACGGGACATTGTTCCCGTTTTCGTTTAGATTGTCCCGCTTGCAACAAGAACGATTAGAGCAATGTAGCTGTATGAAACCGGAACAAAAAACGGCTGACGTGAGTTTTGAGAGTTTACTCCGAATCTTCACTGTACCTGAAGGGCCTGACTCAACGCTAACCAAAATCGACGAAGAGCTGTCGCGTAACTTAAATAAGTTTCTCCGCGAGCATATCGTAGCGGAAGAGAAACCGCTGCGCGATATAGAAAAAGACTTCTCTCGAGCCGCTATCCCTGAGCAACCCGAATTCGTCTCCGATCATACGCAGCATCTGTTGGACACGTTAGTATCCCACTCTGTTCACACCTCCGCTCCTAGCTTTATCGGCCATATGACATCGGCATTGCCTTATTTCCTGATGCCTCTGTCCAAGATCATGATCGCTCTCAACCAAAACCTAGTAAAGATTGAGACGTCTAAAGCATTCACACCATTGGAACGTCAAGTGCTTGGCATGCTGCATCGCCTTATTTATGGTCAGAATGACAGCTTCTACGCACAGTGGATGCACAGTGCTAACCACTCTTTAGGCGCTTTTTGCTCTGGCGGTACTATCGCTAACATCACCGCGTTATGGGTGGCGCGTAATAATGCCCTCAAAGCAAATGGCACCTTCAAAGGTGTTGAGAAGGAAGGTCTGTTCAAAGCCATGAAACATTATGGCTACGAAGGTCTTGCGGTGCTGGTTTCAGAACGTGGTCACTACTCACTTAAAAAAGCAGCTGATGTGCTTGGTATCGGTCAGGAAGGTCTGGTCGCAGTTAAGACTGACAACAATAACCGTATTTGTCCACAAGCCTTACAGCAACGCATTAGTGAACTAAAAGCGCAGAATATCAAGCCATTCGCCGTGATCGGTGTCGCTGGCACTACCGAGACAGGCAGTATTGATCCGCTTAAAGAGATTGCTCACATCTGCCAACAGGAAGATTGCCACTTCCATGTTGACGCAGCCTGGGGTGGCGCGACTCTGATGTCTAACAATCATCGCCATCTACTCGACGGCGTCGAATTAGCTGACTCTGTCACCATCGACGCACACAAGCAGCTATACATTCCCATGGGTGCTGGCATGGTGTTGTTCAAGCAGCCAGATGCGATGAAGTCCATCGAACACCACGCGCAATATATCTTACGTAAAGGTTCAAAGGACCTTGGTAGTCATACGCTCGAAGGCTCTCGTTCGGGAATGGCAATGCTGGTTTACGCCGCTATGCACATTATCAGCCGTCCTGGTTACGAGCTGCTTATTGACCAAAGCATTGAAAAAGCGCGCTACTTTGCAGAACTGGTTAAGCAGCAAGCCGATTTTGAACTGGTTTCTGAGCCAGAGCTATGTCTGTTAACTTATCGTTACCTGCCACCTCATGTTAAGGCAGCGCTGGAACACTCGAAAGGCAAACAGACTGAACAGCTCAATGAGTTACTTAACGAACTGACCAAGTTTATCCAGAAACGTCAGCGTGAAACTGGTAAATCTTTCGTTTCACGCACGCGCCTAAACCCACAACGCTGGGGGAATCTGAACACTATCGTTTTCCGTGTGGTACTAGCCAACCCGCTGACAGGAAAGGATATCTTAAGTTCAGTTCTGGAAGAGCAGCGCGAGATTGCGACTCAAGCTCCTAAGTTGATGTCGAAGATCGATGCACTGTCAGCAGAAATCGTTGCTCAGTCGGAATAAACTGAAACTTTCTTTCTCGAAAAGTGTAATTTCCCTATCAACACACGCCTCAGATTTTCATTTTTTCTGGCTCAAGATGTGATTTCTGTAGTTTAAACAAAATTTAGTTTGAGGCTTGTCATATATTAGCCAATTGGCTGGTAGAAATGTTGCCGTAAACCTTTGGCTTAGGTTTATACTGGTCCCATGGCGCCAGATAGCTCTTACCCTTTTGGGAAACTGGTTGTTTCCTATCATTAATTTCGGGTATATCTGGTGAGTTGTTCTCTATACCCTCGTGAACACTATGAACACATTAGAAAAAATTCAAAAAAATCTAGAAAACTTTAGTAAGTCTGAGCGCAAGGTTGCCGAAGTTATTATGGCATCCCCGCAAACTGCTATTCATTCTAGTATTGCTACACTAGCCAAGATGGCTGATGTAAGTGAGCCAACTGTTAACCGTTTTTGCCGCCGCTTGGATACCAAAGGCTTCCCGGACTTTAAACTGCACTTAGCGCAAAGTCTTGCTAACGGGACGCCATATGTAAACCGTAACGTCGAAGAAGACGATGGTCCAGACGCTTATACTCATAAGATCTTTGAGTCGACAATGGCATGTCTGGACGTGGCTAAAAATAGCCTCGACCCAATGCAGGTTAATCGTGCCGTGGATCTTCTCACTCAGGCTAAGCGAATTTCATTCTTTGGTCTTGGTGCGTCGTCAGCTGTTGCAAAAGATGCTCAAAACAAATTTATCCGTTTCAATATCCCAATTACCTGTTTTGAAGATATTGTTATGCAGCGAATGAGCTGTATCAACTGTACAGATAACGATGTGATCGTACTCATCTCTCACACTGGCCGCACTAAGAGTCAGGTTGAGATTGCGAATCTTGCACGTGAAAATGGTGCGACGGTTATTGCTATCACGGCTAAAGATTCACCGCTGGATAAAGCAAGCTCGCTGTCTATTTCCCTTGATGTCCCTGAAGATACTGACGTTTACATGCCAATGGCAAGTCGTGTCGTTCAGATGACGGTCATCGATGTCTTAGCGACAGGCTTTACACTGCGCCGTGGTTCAGGCTTCCGCGAGAACCTTAAACGCGTTAAAGATGTCCTCAAAGACTCACGCTACGATAAGCTGTCACAATTCTAGTAAAAACGGAGCGTTAAACGCTCCGTTTTTTTAACTGCTCTGTAACCGCCCTTCATCGAGTTTATCGCCCCCTACTCTTACCACACTCGCTTCTGCGACTAGCGTTGAAGAGTGTTCTTGGTCCATACATGAGCCGTTACATTGACACACCTGCTCCAGGATATAGGTCAAGCGATCTTTGGTTAGCGGTAACGGGTTCCCTTTGATTGCAACTGACTTTAATGCATCGTCCGCGACACTTTCAAAGGAAGTGGTACACACACCAAACTGTTCTAGTTTCGGTAGCTCAAGTCGGTCTAACATCATATTGACCCACAGTACTGAGTCTTCTCGACAAGCGTTAACCCGACCTGTCATGATCCTCGCTATTCTGGCATAACGCTGGAGTACATCTTGCCTGCCCGCTTGTTTGGCTGCGGTAATATTTTCCATCATTACGTAGGGTGCTAAACGGGCGGTAATAATACTGTGCGGAGCATTAAGCTTCCCCCCTAGCGCTGACGCCAACCCATGTGCGGCACCTAATTTAGCATTGGTAATCGCCATACCACCCAGCATGGCAGCAAATGAGAGATCGGCTCTGGCTTTGAAATCATCATGCAGACAACCAGCCAGAATCGAATGACTTAGACGACGTAATCCCTCTTCACAAATCATATCGGTTAACGGGTTCGGCTCTCCACATACATACGCTTCCATCAAATGGGTAAAAGCATCCATTGCTCCTCGCGCTGATGTGGCTTTATCAGTGCCATAGGTCAACGTCGGGTCAACAATCGCGACATCAGCTAACATATCCGGGCTGCGTAAACTCACTTTCACCTGATCCTGACCCGATCGAAGCACAGCATTACGAGTGACTTCTGAGCCCGTACTTGCGGTAGTAGGGATTGCAATAAAAGGAAGAGGCTTGGATTTAAGCGGCACATTGCGACCGACCACTTCAACGTAATCATACACATCGCCCTGGTTAGGAATAATCGCTGCCAATGCCTTGCCCATATCCAGCACGCTGCCCCCACCAAGCGCTACAACCATATCGGGTTTGAACTTTCGTCCGACTAAGGCGGTCTCTTCAACCATAGTGATATTGGGTTCACCTTTGATTGCGACATGTTGATAGCGCATGTTCTGAGACTTTAGATATTGGATTACGGGAGAGGCTCGCTGGATGCTTTTGCTGGTCACTAGCAAAACGCTATAACCGAATTGATTCAGTACAGACAGTGATGACTGCAATGCACCTTCACCAAAGATGATTCGGGTGGAGGTCATAAATTGAAACATGCTCTATCTCTCCCTCTAGCTGCGATTGAAATAGCTTGCACCGATTCGTCTCCAATTAAATTGACCAAGTGCAACTTGTGACAAATAACCTTGAATAAAATACGGCTTTATCGACGTACAGCACGCGCCATACGGTTTGATGTTACTGATTGGGCTCAAAATTTGTTCGATAGATTTCACCTATCGAAACAACAGGTAAATGCCACTTTATTTCCGTCAATGATTCGGGCATAGTTGCAGTTAACAAATTACAGGAGAAAGAGAATATGTTCGTAGTTATCTTTGGTCGCCCAGCTTGTCCATACTGTGTTCGTGCAAAAGAGCACGCTGAAACACTAAAAGCACAGCGCGATGACTTCAACTACCGCTACGTTGATATCCACGCAGAGGGTATCTCTAAAGCAGACCTAGAAAAAACGGTAGGGAAGCCTGTTGAAACTGTGCCTCAAATCTTTGTAGACCAAGAGCACATCGGTGGTTGTGACGACTTCGAAGCTTACGCGAAAGAGCACCTAGGCCTGTTCGCTTAAGAATCACAATGAATTTAAAAAGCCGCGATTATCGCGGCTTTTTTCGTTTAAGCCCTTCAGTATGATAGCCGTTATCTGGGGTTAAGTTAGCGAACAGTAAAATGTCAAAATTTTCACTTATCTTTTTGCAATATTCAGATACAATTCGCTGACATAACTTACTGCCCGGCACCAACACAAGAATTGCCCGTGAACATCGACGTCGTACACTTGCTAGAACAAAACCCCATCCTTCTGATTTTCGTTGTATTAGCGATTGGCCTAGGTATTGGCAAAATCCGCTTTGGTAACCTGCAACTCGGTAACTCTATTGGTGTCTTAATTACTTCTCTGGTAATGGGCCACCTTGGGTTTACTTTCAACGCTGACGCGTTAACCATTGGCTTTATGCTGTTCATCTACTGTGTCGGCATCGAAGCAGGACCAAACTTTTTTGGCATCTTCTTCAGAGATGGTAAACACTACTTCATTTTAAGCATGGTCGTGTTATCAACGGCTCTGTGTATTACCTATTTCGCCAGCCACCACCTTGGTTTAGATTTTGGTTTATCGGCCGGTATGATGGCGGGGGCATTGACGTCAACACCTGTACTGGTTGGTGCTCAAGATGCACTTAACTCTGGTCTGGCTACTACGCCGCGCAATATGGACTTCAATCAGGTAATAGAAAACCTGTCGGTTGGTTATGCGATGGCTTATCTTATCGGCTTAATCAGCATGATTATGTTTGCTAAGCTGTTGCCAAAACTGCAAAAGCAGAACTTATCTGACTCAGCTCAACAGATAGCCCAAGAACGTGGCCTGGGGAGCTCTGGTCAACGTAAGGTTTACTTACCTATCATCCGTGCCTATCGTGTCGGTCAGGAGCTAATTAACTGGATTGATGGCAAGAACTTACGTGAATTAGGTATCTACCGTCAGACTGGTTGCTACATCGAGCGTATCCGCCGTAACGGCATTCTCGCCCACCCAGATGGTGATGCAATCTTGCAGGAAGGCGATGAAATAGCCCTGGTTGGTTTCCCTGATAGTCACGCACGTCTCGACCCTAGTTTCCGCAATGGAAAGGAAGTGTTCGACCGCAACCTACTCGATCTGCGAATTGTAGAAGAGGAAATCGTAGTTAAGAGCGACTCGATTGCCGGCAAGCGCCTGTCTGACCTTAACCTATCTGAGTACGGCTGTTTCCTTAACCGTGTAGTTCGAGCTCAGATTGAAATGCCGATGGACTTGGATATTGTCCTCGCTAAAGGTGATGTACTTCAAGTGAGTGGCGAGAAGAGTCGCGTTCATGGCTTAGCTGAAAAAATCGGTTTTATCTCGATTCACAGTCAGATGGCGGACTTACTTGCCTTCTGTAGCTTCTTCATCCTCGGCATCATGTTTGGTTTGATCACCATGACCTTTGGCCAGGTTTCATTTGGTCTTGGTAATGCGGTGGGTCTACTGCTATCCGGTATCACCCTCGGGTTCCTGCGAGCTAACCACCCTACCTTCGGTTATGTGCCTCAGGGGGCGCTGAATATGGTGAAAGACCTTGGCTTGATGTTCTTTATGGTCGGTATCGGCTTAAGTGCTGGCGGCAAAATGTTCGAACACCTGTCTCAAGTCGGTGTGCAGGTCATCGGCCTCGCGTTCTTGGTCAGTGTCGTCCCTGTAGTCCTTGCTTACCTAGTTGGTGCCTACATTCTCAAGATGAACCGAGCACTGCTCTTTGGTGCCATTATTGGTGCCCGCACCTGTGCACCGGCAATGGACATTGTTAACGACTACGCGAAATCTACAATCCCGGCACTGGGTTATGCGGGTACTTACGCGATTGCCAACATATTGATGACCTTAGCCGGTACAGTGCTGATAATTTTGAGCTAGTTTGTAATCCACTCTAGAAGGGAACTTTAGCTCCCTTTTTTATTATCTTTGCTTCGATTCTGGGGTGACAAACACCAAAGCAATAACCATGTCGAGACAAACAAAAACGGCACCCAAGGGTGCCGTTTTGTTATTTTGTTTTGCTCTGTTAGCTTAAAGGTCTTAAGTAGGCTAAGAAACGTTTCTCAGCGTACTTGAAGCAGCCCAAGATTATGAAGGTCAACGCCATGTAGAACAAGCCAGCTGTCAGGAATGACTCAAATGGTGCGTAGTAGCGTGAGTTAACCAGACGAGCTGCGCCAGTCAAATCAACGATGGTTACGATACCTGCGACCGCACTACCGTGTAACATGAAGATGACTTCGTTACTGTAAGCTGGCAGAGCACGACGCAACGCACTAGGTAGAATGATACGACGGTAAGTCATAAACGTCCCCATACCATACGCTTTGGCAGCTTCAACTTCACCTTTCGGTAGACCGTTGATTGCTCCGCGAATAATCTCAGCAGTGTAGGCTGATGTATTAAGTACGAAAGCCACCAGCGCACAGAACCACGCGTTTTCCCATAATGTATCTTTCACTGGGAAGAACTGGTCCATACCGTAGTAAATCAGATATAGCTGTACCAGTAGCGGTGTACCGCGAAAGAAGTAGATAAACGCCCAGCTTGGCCCATTTATCAGGTAATTATGGCTATTACGTGCAACGCCTAAAGGAATCGCGACAATCAGGCCGATAATCAGCGCCAGACCAACCAGCCAGGCTGTTGTCATTAACCCATCAAGGTAGATAGGTAAACTTTCGATAATCAGTGAAAAGTCCATTCTCTACCTCGCATGAATACTGAATTTGCGCTCTACCAGCTTGAGGAAGCCTGTCGATACACTGGTAAAGAATAAGAAAATAATCGCCACCGCCATGTAGAAGGTGAATGGCATTTTGGTCGAACCCGCTGCCAGTGAACTCATACGCACCATATCTTCAAGGCCTATGATGGATACAAGCGCGGTGGTTTTGAGCAGAACAAGCCAGTTATTACCAAAACCTGGTAACGCATGACGAATCATTTGCGGTAGTAGAATTCTGCGGAATGCCAGTACAGGGCCCATGCCGTATGCTTTAGCGGCTTCAAGTTCACCTGAATCAACCGCCATAATAGCGCCACGGAATGTTTCAGCCATGTAGGCGCCGAAAATAAATCCAATGGTTAGGACACCGGCCACAAACGGGCTGACGTCAATGTAATCTGGTAAGTAAGATGTCCACTCATGATTAGGATCGCTTGACGCAAACCATTCGTTAAGTGTTTCGTTGATGGAGTACAAACTGTTGTTAAGAAGAATCTGTCCACCAAAGAAAATCAACATCATGAGGACTAAGTCGGGAATACCACGAATAACGGTGGTGTATAGAGTGGCTATTGCTCGAGCCCAGCGATAAGGGGCCATTTTAGCTAATGCACCTAGCATACCTAAGATCATAGCTAGCAATAACGACAATAGCGCGACTTCGATGGTCACTACGGCCCCTTTTAAAATAGAGGCTTCATATCCTTGTAAATCCAGCATAGGTAAGTTCCTGATCCCTAAACTTTATAGAACTCGACCGTTGGCTACTACTCCTAGGAACAAGAACCAACGGTCGCTTAGCAACGATTACTGACCGTAAACGTCGTAGTTGAAGTATTTAGCAGCGATTTCTTGGTAAACACCTTTCTCACGTAGAGATAGGATAGCTGCGTCTAGCTTCTTAGTAAGATCTTTGTCTTGCTTACGTAGCGCGATACCAAAACCGTCGCCGAACCATTTAGGGTCAGTTAGAGATGGACCAACGAATTCGTAAGCTTCACCGCCAGCTTTGTTTAGCACGCCTTCTTCCAGAGCAGATGCATCACCCAAAACTGCAGCTACACGGCCGTTAGCAAGGTCAAGGTAAGCTTCGTCAAAAGAACCGTAACGAACGATTTCTACTTTGTCGCCGTAGTTGTCAGTTAGGTACTTGTCGTGAGTTGTTGCACGCTGAACAGCAATTTTCTGACCATCCAGGTTATCGAAATCAAGACCAGCGCCTTTCTTAGCAATGAACTTGTTTGGGATAAGTGCGTATTTGCCAGTGAAATCTACTTTCTTCTTACGCTCTTCTGTAATAGACATTGCAGCGATGATTGCATCGTACTTACGTGCAAGTAGCGAAGGAATGATGCCATCCCAGTCTTGAGCAACGATCTTACATTTCACTTCCATTTCCTGACATAGAGCGTTAGCCATATCTACGTCAAAACCTTTTAGTGAGCCGTCAGCTTCTGTCCAGCTAAATGGAGGGTATGCGCCTTCAATACCGAAGCGAACTGTTTTCCATTCTTTCGCTTGAGCTACGCCAGTTACTGCTGTAGCTGCCAGTGTTGCTGCTAATAACCACTTTTTCATTTCCATACTCCTGTGATTGTGATTTTTATATTTAACTTATCGTGTGTTTGCCGCCAGGCGACTATTAGTAAATTGATGAGATAAACTGTTGTAAACGCTCAGAGTCCGGGTTTGTGAACAGCTTAGCTGGATCGCCCTGCTCTTCGACCAAGCCTTGGTGTAAGAACATGACATGGTTCGAAACGTCACGAGCAAACGCCATTTCGTGGGTAACCACCAGCATAGTACGCCCCTCTTCAGCGAGGTCGCGCATTACACCCAGTACTTCACCTACTAGCTCAGGATCGAGCGCTGATGTTGGCTCATCGAATAGCATTACTTCTGGGTCTACTGCCAGTGCACGTGCAATCGCTGCGCGCTGCTGCTGACCACCAGATAGGTGACCTGGGTAGTAATCTTTACGCTCGTAAAGACCGACTTTTTTCAATAGTAGCTCGGCGTTTTCAATGGCCTGAGCTTTAGGTACACCGAGTACATGCACGGGCGCTTCAATAACGTTTTCAAGAACCGTCATATGTGACCAAAGGTTGAACCCCTGGAATACCATTGCCAGTCTTGAACGAATACGTTGCACCTGTTTTTCATTGGCAGGAACAGCCTCACCCTGGCGGTTGTTTTTCATTTGAATTAATTCACCATTAACCCAAATTTCACCAGCGGTAGGTGTTTCAAGAAGGTTGATACATCTTAGAAAAGTACTTTTCCCCGAACCGGAAGAACCGATAATGGAAATTACGTCCCCTTTATGGGCTTCCAACGAGATGCCCTTTAAAACTTCATTTTGTCCAAATGTTTTGTGCAGTTCTTTTATATCCAGCGCTGGTACATCTTTCATGCGCTCTTACTCCCTGTCTTTATTATGACCAACAACTCGTCAAGCGAGCTATTGGTTGACTGCTGGGTTCCACCCACATTGCGATACAAACTAGCACTCCCCCGAGAAACTTGCAACAAATTATTAACCTACAAATCAGCAATATATAGCCACTTTATATGAGTAATAATGCATTTAATAGATAAAACCGCTCCACATTTCGCATAAAACCTGTAGTTCAACAAACAATCTTCCAATTAACGCAATTAACATTTTTATAAAAATAAGATCTATCTCAATAAACGCTTGTCACTCTTTAATGACCAAGCGTTGACGACGGTTAGGTCTTTAATAAACCTCACAATATGAAAGTTTATTTCAGCAATCTTGAACACGTCCCCTCAACAAGTCCCACCTTGTGTAGTTTTCTTTCACAACCTTTCATAAAGTGATCTAAATCAATCACTCTTTAGGGTTAGCGCGTTACACTCGCCTCAATGCTAAAAGTCTCAATAGACGTACTTTTCGCAATAAATCCTCTATGCTTTAGCACATCACTAACGAGCTACAACGAGGTAGACCAGGATTCAATTGCAGGAAGCTAACCAGGTTTATACAGAGAGACCGTCACAGAATAATAATCGGGTCTCTCTTTGAAGATTTACTAACTTTTTGAATATGAGGAATCTATGTCAGACGCAGTCAATAAACCGCACTCTGATTCGGATATCGAAAACAAGAGCTATCAAGAGCTGCATCGCCCAGCTTCTGAGTTTGAAAGCCGTTCAGACTACCTAGACCACGAACTGCAAATCATGAAGCCACGTCGCTTCGGGTTGAACCTTCCTGGTCGTGATTTCCGCTTTGAGCTTGAAGACTTGGTACCTGCTCTTGCTGGTACTATCGGTATCATCGCAATGTACTCTGCGGTAATGATGTCTTGGGCTGAAGGTCTAACCGCTGCTTGGGACCACGTAAATCTTGGTAAAGAGTTTGCTATTGAGGTTGCGCGAGTAGAAATGCTGATCCCAGCACTCCTATTCTGTGTTCTTGCTTCTGGTTTTATTAACCCGAAAGCAAACCTTGCCGGTAACCACGGCCCAATGATCCCTCTTATCGGCACCATCGCATTAGCAGGTGCGCACCCTCTTGCATTGGCAATTCTAATCGGCGTGTTCGGTTTGCTACTGAGCTTCCTGAAAGGCGGTTCAAAGTTAGTTAACTTAACCTCCGAAGGCACCGCTGGTGGTTTGCTTATATTCCTCGGTCTAACCGGTACTATGAGCCAAATCAACTCGATCCAGGCATGGGCTGTTGGCCTTCAGTCTGACACTGTCGCTGCTGGTAGCATGGGTTACGTTGGTCTTATCGTTTTGGCCGTTACTATTGCGCTATACGCATTCCTGGCAAAAGTGAACAAGCGTTGGTTGGCAATCCCAGTTTGTGCATTCACTGGTTTGATTATTGCTCTAGTTCTTGGTGCAGGTTTCGATATCAAATTCGTAACTGAAACTGGTCTGCCTAACCTGAACCCTGTTTACTGGTGGGGCAGCACTGAAGAAGGTTGGATGCTTGGTCTGCCAAACATGGAACACTTCATTGCATCTCTTCCATTCGCAATTCTAGCGGTAGCGATGTGGTCACCAGACTTCCTTGGTCACCGTATCTTCCAGGAACTGAACTACCCTAAAAAGACTGAAAAAGTACTTATGGACGTAGATGACACTATGACTATGTGTTCTATCCGTCAGATGGTAGGTACTGCAGTCGGTGGTGGTAACATCACTTCTTCATGGGGTACATACATGATCCCAGCAGCTATCGCAAAACGCCCTATTCCAGCTGGTGCAATCCTGCTTGGTCTACTGGTTATGATCATCGCTGTACTTGGCTTCCCGATGGATATCGCGGTTTGGCCACCAGTAATGCGTGTCGCTCTTCTTGTAGGTGTCTCACTTCCACTACTTGAAGCTGGTATGCAAATGGTTAAAGATTCTAAAGACTCTCAAGCTGCTGGTATCTGTATCTTCGGTTCAGCAGTCGTTAACCCGGTACTGGCTTGGGCACTAACTATGCTTCTGGACAACAACGGTCTGATTGGTGATAAAGAGCGTGCAGCGCGCCTTTCATTCGTCGACAAGATTGTTATCCCAGTAGGTGTACTTGTTATCTGTCTAGTCGCGATGCTGGCTGTAGGTATGCTTGAAGGCCAATACGGTATTCCAGCCTTCCTATAATGATAACTGGAGTTGAGAGTCGGATTTCGGCTCTCAACTTTTTTTGAGTATCAAGTTTTTTTCTAAAAAATAATTTAAAGAAACGAGCATTTATTGATTTAGTTTAAGGTTTGCAAAATTTTTTTAGTATATCCTTGAAACCAAGTTAATAAGACACCATGTAAAAAGTAGTGACAATATTTATAGTTTTATGCCCTTTCGGGATACGATTTTAAAGACTATACATATTGTTATTCATAAGAGTGTACCGCCCCAGCGATGGGAATCGAACTAGCTCAATGGTTTGATAGGTACGTGTTTTTTCTACTAAAAAGGTAGGTATGTCATGGCAGAGCAATTTGCTAAAGCTTGGGAAGGTTTTGCTGAAGGTGATTGGCAAAACGAAGTAAACGTTCGCGACTTCATTCAAAAGAACTACGCACCATATGAAGGCGACGAGTCTTTCCTAGTTTCTGAAGGTACTGAAGCAACTAACCAGCTTTGGGCCAAAGTAATGGAAGGTATCAAGCAGGAAAACGCGACTCACGCACCTGTTGATTTTGATACTTCTGTGATTTCTACCATCACTTCTCACGATGCTGGCTACATCAGCAAAGATCTAGAGACAATCGTTGGTCTTCAAACTGAAGCGCCACTTAAGCGTGCAATCATCCCTAACGGTGGTATCCGTATGGTTGAAGGTTCATGCAAAGCTTACGATCGTGAACTAGACCCACAAGTTTCTAAAATCTATACTGAATACCGTAAAACACACAACGCGGGTGTTTTCGACATCTACACTCCAGACATTCTAAAATGTCGTAAATCTGGTGTTCTGACTGGTCTTCCAGATGCTTACGGCCGTGGTCGTATCATCGGTGACTACCGTCGTGTTGCTCTATACGGTATTGACCGTCTAATGAAAGACAAGCTAGCTCAATTCGCTTCTCTTCAAGAGCGTTTCGAGAACGGTGAAGATCTTCAAATGACTATGCAGCTTCGCGAAGAGATCGCTGAGCAGCACCGTGCACTTGGCCAAATGAAAGTTATGGCTGAGAAATACGGCTGTGATATCTCTCGTCCAGCTGAAACTGCACAAGAAGCAATTCAGTGGACTTACTTCGGTTACCTAGCTGCTGTTAAATCTCAAAACGGTGCTGCAATGTCTCTAGGTCGTACTTCTACGTTCCTAGATATCTACATCGAGCGCGATATCGCTGCTGGTAAGATCACTGAAGTTGATGCACAGGAAATGATCGACCACTTCGTAATGAAACTACGTATGGTTCGTTTCCTACGTACTCCTGAGTACGATGATCTGTTCTCTGGTGACCCAATCTGGGCTACTGAGTCTATGGGTGGTATGGGTCTTGACGGTCGTACGCTAGTTACGCGTACTAACTTCCGTTTCCTAAACTCTCTATACACTATGGGTCCTTCTCCAGAGCCAAACATCACTGTACTTTGGTCTGAGCAGCTACCTGATGGCTTCAAGAAGTTCTGTGCGAAAGTTTCTATCGACACGTCTTCTATCCAGTACGAAAACGACGACCTAATGCGTCCAGATTTCGATTCTGATGATTACGCTATCGCATGTTGTGTATCTCCAATGATCATTGGTAAACACATGCAATTCTTCGGTGCTCGTGCAAACCTTGCTAAGACACTACTATACGTAATCAACGGTGGTGTGGATGAGAAACTGAAGATCCAAGTTGGTCCTCAAATGCCTAAGATCACTGACGAAGTTCTAGACTTTGACGATGTATGGGGCAAGCTTGACCACTTCATGGATTGGCTAGCGAAGCAGTACGTGACTGCACTGAACTCTATCCACTTCATGCACGACAAGTACAGCTACGAAGCTGCACTAATGGCTCTACATGACCGTGACGTTCGTCGTACTATGGCTTGTGGTATTGCTGGTCTGTCTGTTGCAGCTGACTCACTATCTGCAATCAAACACGCGAAAGTTAAACCTATCCGTGACGAAGACGGCGTAGCGATCGACTTCGAAATCGAAGGCGATTACCCTAAATTTGGTAACAACGATGCTCGCGTAGATGACATTGCTTGTGAACTTGTTGAAGTGTTCATGAACAAGATCCGTCAGCTTAAGACTTACCGTGACGCAATCCCGACTCAGTCTATCCTGACTATCACTTCAAACGTGGTATACGGTAAGAAGACGGGTAACACTCCAGATGGTCGTCGCGCAGGTGCTCCGTTTGCTCCAGGTGCAAACCCAATGCACGGCCGTGATGAGAAAGGTGCTGTAGCATCTCTAACATCTGTAGGTAAACTACCATTTGCTCACGCGAAAGACGGTATCTCTTACACATTCTCTATCGTGCCAAACGCACTAGGTAAAGAAGAAGGTTCACAGCGCGCTAACCTAGCAGGCCTAATGGATGGTTACTTCCACCACGAAGCTGGCATCGAAGGCGGTCAGCACCTGAACGTGAACGTACTTAACCGTGAAACTCTAGAAGACGCAGTTAAGCACCCTGAGAAATACCCTCAGCTAACAATCCGTGTATCTGGTTACGCTGTACGTTTCAACTCTCTGACTACAGAGCAGCAACAAGACGTAATCGCACGTACATTTACTGAGTCTCTATAATTCTCAGCTAAATGATTGACGAAGCCCCGCCTAGTGCGGGGCTTTATTTTTTCTGTCAATTCCTCACTCAAAAATCAGAGAGACGGTGCACAGTTCATATCACTTATATGTGAATTACTAACATATATGGCGATTAATCTTGTACTATCAGACATCTAATTGAGTTAAGCACAGACACATGAAGTTAAACCGCACAATTTTACTGCCTCTACTACTGGCTTCAGCAAGTAGTATCGCCTCAGACAAATCGACAATTTCTTTCTCTATCGACAACGACGGTATCTTCGGTGTTGATCAGGACTACACTAACGGTCTTTTTCTGAGTTACGCCACAGGTGGGATATCACCTTACCCAATTTTCAGTCCACTAAGTCTGTCATTCTGGGGAGGAGCTTCACTCGATAAGTTTGAATTTACCCTTGGTCATAAGATGTATACACCTTCAGATATTGAAGCGACTGCGCCTATGATCAACGACAGACCATACGCGGGTTTCCTGCATACTGAGTTTAACTACATCAGCTTGCACCCACAGCAAGCGCAACGTTTCAACCTTACTTTAGGTACGGTGGGCGAAAGCTCACTGGCTGACCAGGCACAAGATATCGTTCACGGTATTACTGGTTCAGATGAACCGAGAGGCTGGGAGTATCAGGTTGATGACAAGTTTGTTGGCAGCGTTGGCTACCTGACTCATTTCAACTTATGGCGTCAGCGCGCTATCGCCAATACGGATTTTGAACTTTCTAACGTTTCTGAAATCAACGCGGGTAATTTCCGTAGCGACGTGTCTACCGGCTTGATGTTCCGTTGGGGTTCTGATTTGGGCGGCAGCATGGGTGCAGCGAATATTGACAATGAAAACCCGTTCCGCGCAAGTATGCTCGGTGGCTCTCAGGGTGGTTGGTTTGTTTATACCGGCATCGAAGCTCGCTACCGATTTAACGACATTACTATCGAAGGTGATCGCTCTGGCGTTACCGACTATGCAGTAAAGAATGGTCAGGACCCTGCCATCTACGATGTGACGCTGGAAAACAATCAAGCGACGGCCGTGGCTGGTATCGCTTGGTATAACCAGAGTTTTGGTGCCAGCTTAACTGCAACAGCCAAAACACCTGATTATAAAGAAGCGCCAGAATCCATCTACGGTACTGGCGCCCTAGCGCTATATGCGTTTTTCTAATCGCAGTTAAATCGTAAATTTCAGGCAGTCTTGATTGAGGCTGCCTGACCTCTCTTCCACAGTACCACTTACATTTCTAAGCTGCTCGTTGTTCTCTTCAAGCTCTTTCATTGCCGCAGATATCTGCGTCATATTGTCAGCCATAGATTGACTGGTTGTCGCCAACTCTTTGATTGAAGCAAAAATCACCTCTGTCTGGTGCGAAGCTTCGTTCGTTTTGTCTGTGATCATTTTCAATGCGTCCATCGCTTCCTGGCCACGCTCTCGGCCTGCCGACATTGAAGATTCAGATTGACCGATATACTGAATAACCTCGGCACTCTCTTTCTTCATCGTATCGATGGTATCTGAGATCTCAGAAACTGCGTCAACGGTGCGAACCGCAAGGCTACGAACTTCATCAGCGACTACCGCAAAACCTCTGCCCTGTTCACCAGCACGTGCCGCTTCAATTGCCGCATTCAAAGCAAGCAGGTTCGTTTGTTCTGCAATGCCATTGATGATTTCCATTACTGAATCGACTTTTGATGATGCTTCTTCTAACTGCTGGATGTGTCCCGCGGCTGAAGTCATGATCGCACCAACCTCCTCAATCGAGCCGATAGCTGCACTGATGACTTTTGCCCCCTCTTCAGCCGCGTCAGTTGACGAGCGACTGATATCGGCAACAAACTCTAGTGAATTTGAAACCTCTTGAGTGGTGACACTGACTTCTTCAGTCGCTGAAGCAAGCAATTGAGTTTGTCCAAGAACTTCAGACTGGTGATGAGCAAGGAGGTCTAACCCCTGATTAAGTTCAGCCGCATTGCCTGACAATGCCTGACTGCTACTCTGAACTCCTGATACCAGCTCACCTAAGTTCTCACAGCTTTGATTGATGCTCGATGCTAATTGGTTAAATTCGTCATTAGGATTATTGGACGGGGTCATACGTTGTGACAGATCCCCTTTAGACAGGCTATTAAGGACTTCTTTAGTCAGATTAAGTGAGCGTGACATTGATGCGCTCTGCATAGCCGAGCTCGTGATGGTAAAGACAGCGAGCACTACACATGCGATAAGAATTGACCACTGGGTCTGTGTCGATGCTTCCTCGGCAATCTGTTGGTAACGGGCACTGATTCCACCTAGCTCGGCTGTGATATCACCAATCAGGCGTGTCATTGTCGCCTTGGTAACGTCTAATTGCTGCTCTACTGAGCCAAGTTGCTGCGACAGTTCGCTAACACGCACAAAAGTTTGCTTGTATTGCTCAATCTCTTTTTCGTAGAGTTCTAACATGGCATAGACATTCGACATGCTTTCAAAGCTTGCCATAGCTCGGTTGAACAATTTGAGATTATTCTCAGAAGGTTGCAACAGATAGTTTTGTTGCGCTTTAACCATTGCCTGAAAATCAGAGTTCAGCGTCACCATGCCTGTTTCAGCAATTTTTTGCTCGATGACGATAGCGATCTGTTTCATCTGACCCAGCTTACCTTCATCGATGTTGAAGCCGAGTTCTTGCTTCAGCGCTAACCAGGGTGTAACCGCACTCTTAAAGTCCATCACACTCTGGGTGAGCTGATCACCCTGACTGACTAAACCAACCTGATTAAGAAACTTAGCATTTTCACTGATGGCCAAAACGATATCTTCAATACTGCTTTTGGTCGTCGCTACCTTATCCCCTGTCATACTATCAAGTGTTCCACCTAATGTGAGAATGTGACTCTGGGTTTGATAAATCGCGAGGGATCCCGAAGCAATATCAGCACTACTGTGATACTGCTCCTTCATCTGTGACAATCTTTCTGAAGTAAAAAAAGCGAGGGACGCAAATCCGATCGTTAAAACTATCAAAAACAGGGTAACTTTCTGTTTTTGAGAGAGCGCAAGCATATCCATATTAAATCCCTTAACATCAAACAGATGTAAAATACTTTGCCTGACTGTTGTTATTAGTTGTTATTGATTTATTTGTAATCAATAACATTTTTATAACATAAATCTTAGCAAAGAAACGGTTTTTTTCTTATTTCATCTTTTCTTGTTAGCTAGGTTCGGAAAACCTATTTTATCCCTACCTTTTGTAATAAAATAACGACCAAAATTACTATTACGAGATGAGCTCATGTCAACAACTGGTCGTATTCATTCTTTTGAGTCTTGCGGAACAGTCGATGGTCCTGGAATTCGCTTTATTGTCTTTCTGCAAGGTTGTTTAATGCGTTGTATGTACTGCCATAACCGCGATACCTGGGATACTCATGACGGTAAAGAAGTGACCGTTGAAGAGATCATCAATGAAGCAAAATCTTACCGTCACTTTATGAATGCTTCGGGTGGTGGCGTGACCTGTTCTGGTGGCGAAGCCATGCTGCAACCTGAGTTTGTCCGTGACTTCTTCCGTGCAGCTAAAGCTGAAGGTATTCACACATGTCTGGATACCAACGGTTATATTCGCAAACACACTGAAGTTATTGATCAAGTATTAGATGCCACTGATCTGGTTATGCTTGACCTTAAGCATATGAAAGATGAGATTCACCACGACTTTATTGGTGTTTCTAACAAGCGCACCCTAGATTTCGCTCGCTACCTACATAAAATTGGTCAAAAAACCTGGATTCGATATGTTGTCGTTCCTGGTTATACCGATGATGAGGAAGCTGCACATATGTTAGGCGACTTTATTAAGGATATGGATAACATCGAAAAGATCGAGCTATTGCCATATCACAAACTAGGTGCTCACAAATGGGAAGCACTAGGTATCGAGTACCCACTTGAAGGAACTAACCCTCCATCAAAAGAAACCATGGATAATATCGTATCAATTCTTGAGCAGTATCACTCTAACGTTAAATATTGATACCACTTGGTGACTAATTCGTAAAAAATACCAACCTGCTTAGGTTGGTATTTTTTTGAGGTTTACGTGGCGCTGAATCAACTGTTTGCCCTAGCAATGATTGTTGTCTCCTGCCTGTTCATTTGGCGGGACGTATCGCGTGTACTCATCCCGAAGCTGACCAGCGAACGTACCTTCCAGCATGTCACGTTTGGCGTTGTATTTGCGTTTTACCTACTCTGGTCTGCGGACGCTGGCATAAAAGACGGACTATCCATTCATTTCCTTGGTCTTACCGTTCTGACCCTGATGTATGGCTGGCGAAGCGCGTATGCGATTGCTATGGTTGTCGGCTTACTATTGGCTATTTTCGGTGAACTTGAATTTGCCGGACTCCCTGAGTTTCTGCTGCTCTCTTGTCTGATCCCAATTGTTATCAGCTATGGGCTGTTTTTGGCCAGTTACCGTTATCTTCCGCGCAATATTTTCGTCTTTATCTTTGTCGCAGGTTTCCTCAATGGAGGAGTTACTGGCACCGCCCATTTGCTGATTAATTCCTTTTATCTGCTATTGGTATCCGATTATGACTGGGTAACAATTTTTGATAACTACCTGATCTTCACTCCCCTGCTGGCGTTTCCTGAAGGTCTGCTAAATGGTATGACTGTCGCGATGTTGACGGTATTTAAACCAGAGTTGTTACGAGTCTTCTCCGACCGAGACTACATCTATAATCACTACCATAAAGACAAGTAAAAAATCTTACTCAATCTTTGTACTTTTGATATTAAATATGTGTTGAGATCATGTTTCAGTTAACCCGGAACAGATAACCTAAGCACATTAAAAATGTATTAGATTATTTTAGTGAGGCCACCATGGAAATGACCAACGCTCAACGTTTGATCCTATCAAATCAGTACTACCTGATGTCACAGATGGATCCGGAAAACGCGGCGAAATATCAGCGTCTACAGACTATTGTAGAGCGCGGTTACGAATTGCAAATGCGTGAACTAAACAAAGATTTTGGCTGTTTAGTTGATGCGGAATGTCGCGAAGTGATCGACATTATGGAAATGTACCATGCAATGCAGGAATCAAACAAAATGCTCTCTGACAGCGAACAGAAAGAAGTAGACCAACGTCGTCTGACTTTCTTAGGCTTTGACGCGGCGGCAGAAGCACAACTGGTTAATTACGTTCGTTTTCTTGTCGACTCAGAAGGTCTGTATCCTCAATTCAGCAAGGGTGAGCACCATTTCAATGCGCAAATGCCAATGCTAGAGAAGTACCGTCGCATGCTTAACACATGGCGTAACTGTCCTCGTCAGTATCACCTATGTGCTAACGAGCTGAAGCAAATATTCAACGCTTAATCGATACAAAAAAGGCTGTTGCAATTGCAACAGCCTTTTTTACATCTCTCAAACCAGACTAAAAGACGTAAGCGACTCCAATGTTGGCTGACGTCGTCACCCCGCTTTCAATCAACGGACTGCCTTCAATATCTCCTTCGATATTGGTGTAGCGTAAGCCGCCAGTAACACGCACGCTTGGCGTCAGATGAAAGTAACCTGAAGCACCAATAAACATCTGACCATCCCAATCAGCATCAAATTCGTTTAAACCTGAACGTGCCGCTTCAGCAGCACTAACACCATATAGATGGTTGTTAAGTCGGCTACTGTTATACGCGTAACCAAGAGATGGAGTCACTCCCCATCCTCCTCGACGAATTGGCAAACGCCAGGCCGCTTCTGCGTATATGCCATTGTGTCGATTCGCTAAATCGCTACCAAGCGTCGCTTCAAACATCCCAAGCATAGTAATTGCCTGATAACTCACACCACCTAATACCGTGGCTTTTCGTTCATCCATCAATTGGATATCAGGATTGCTTGAATCCTCCGGCTTTAGAGTTCTTGGATCATAAGCTGCGCGAAAGATGATGTTTTGCGGTGAACCAACTGGCAGTATACGGTATCCAGCGGTAAATCCGCGCAAGAATAGATGCTCGCCTTCATAACCAATTAGTGGAATCACCGTCTGATTCGATGGGGTGTCTTTGTATACCGCAGGAGAATAGGATGCCGCGACGCCCAATGACCACTGGGATATTTTAGCCTGGGATGGTAATGCTGCTATTGCAGCAAGGAGACAAATACTTTTTAGCCAAGATGTTTTTAACATAGTTACCAGGATTCAAATTGATTGGATGAATTGCCAGCAATTATACAGAATGACATACCGATATCAATTGCTGATTGCGTAGCTCAGATAAACATTTTATCTATCAATAACAATACATTCGATTAGAAGATGATATTTAGATTACAAAACTCTAAATGAGCTACTATTTCTAGATTAAATACTTAATTTCCAGATGCCAGCAGATAAGTGGTCAGACAACTAGCTCTTGGTCACAAATTGCAATTAAACACATATTTTTTAAGCAAAATTCTAAAAACCAACTAGGATTAAAAAAGAAAGGATTTGCTTTTCTATGCGGGTTTATTGTCAGTTTGACAGGTTCAGAGGGGAATTCATTATGAGTATTTTCGACCATTTCCAAGCACGCTACGAAGCCTCCAAGGATGAGGAACTATCGCTACAAGACTTTCTAGGCCTTTGCAAGGACGACAAAAGTGCGTATGCCAATGCCGCCGAAAGACTGTTAATGGCCATCGGCGAACCAGAGGTCATTGATACCGCGCAGGACCCACATCTCAGCCGTATTTTCTCCAACAGGGTCATCTCGCGTTACCAAACCTTTAAAGATTTCTATGGTATGGAAGATGCTATTGAGCAGATTGTTTCCTATCTAAAACACGCGGCGCAGGGCTTAGAGGAACGCAAACAGATTCTCTACTTACTCGGACCTGTGGGTGGTGGTAAGTCTTCACTGGCAGAGAAGCTCAAAGCGTTAATGCAACAAGTACCGATTTATGTTCTTTCTGCTAATGGCGAACGTAGCCCGGTAAACGATCACCCATTCTGCCTGTTTGATGTCAACGAAGACGGCGACCTGCTCAAACAAGAGTATGGAATTGAAAAACGCTATATCCGTTCGATTATGTCTCCATGGGCAGCGAAGCGTTTGCATGAATTCGGTGGCGACATTTCTAAATTCAAAGTAGTCAAAGTTCGACCTTCGATTCTGGATCAACTTGCTATAGCGAAAACCGAACCGGGTGACGAAAACAACCAGGACATCTCTTCACTGGTTGGTAAAGTCGATATTCGTCAGTTAGAACACTACTCTCAAGATGACCCAGATGCGTACAGCTATTCGGGTGCTCTATGTCGTGCTAACCAGGGTCTGATGGAGTTCGTAGAGATGTTTAAAGCGCCGATTAAGGTGCTACACCCTCTACTAACCGCTACTCAGGAAGGTAACTACAACGGTACTGAAGGTCTGTCAGCTTTGCCATTTGATGGCATGATCCTCGCTCACTCAAATGAGTCAGAATGGCAAACATTCCGTAACAACAAAAACAATGAAGCATTCCTTGACCGTGTTTACATCGTTAAGGTGCCTTACTGTCTGCGTGTATCGGAAGAGGTCAAGATTTACCAAAAACTACTCGACCACTCGGAACTGTCGAAAGCACCATGTTCACCAAGTACCTTAGAGTTGCTTTCTCAGTTCAGTATTCTGTCGCGTCTCAAAGAGCCAGAGAACTCGTCTATTTTCTCTAAGATGCGCGTCTACGATGGTGAAACCCTGAAAGACACTGACCCTAAAGCGAAGAGTTATCAGGAGTATCGCGATTTTGCGGGTGTTGATGAAGGCATGTCAGGACTATCAACGCGTTTCGCCTTTAAGATTCTGTCGCGTGTGTTCAACTTTGATCAGACCGAGGTAGCGGCGAACCCTGTTCACCTGTTCTACGTTATCGAACAACAGATTGAACGTGAGCAGTTCCCACAAGAGACAGCAGAGAAGTACCTTGAGTTCTTGAAAGGCTACCTGGTACCACGCTACGTAGAATTTATCGGTAAAGAAATTCAGACCGCTTACTTAGAGTCTTACTCTGAGTACGGACAAAACATCTTTGACCGTTACGTCACTTACGCCGACTTCTGGATTCAGGACCAAGAGTACCGCGACCCAGAAACAGGCCAGTTATTCGACCGCTCAGCTCTAAACAACGAGCTAGAGAAGATCGAAAAAACCGCAGGTATTAGCAATCCTAAAGATTTCCGTAATGAAATCGTTAACTTCGTGCTTCGTGCACGAGCAAATAACAACGGCACCAATCCAGTTTGGACGAGTTACGAAAAACTTCGCACTGTGATTGAGAAGAAAATGTTCTCCAACACCGAGGAACTGTTACCAGTTATCTCCTTTAACACTAAAACCTCTTCTGAAGATCAGAAGAAACACGATGACTTTGTCGCACGCATGATGGAAAAAGGCTACACAGAGAAACAAGTTCGCTTGCTATCTGAATGGTATCTACGCGTACGTAAATCATCATAACAGCAGTGTTTTAGCCCGTACTTCACCTGTCAGGCTGAGTCTGGCAGGTGACAGGTGCAAGATAGATCCAGCCCTGGTAACCGGGGCTTGTATGAGATAAGGGGTGACTCATGGCGCAATTTATTGACCGACGACTGAACGGCAAAAATAAAAGTGCGGTTAACCGCCAGCGCTTTTTGCGCCGCCATAAAGAGCAGATTAAAGAGTCTGTGGCGGATGCAGTAAATCGCCGTTCCATCACCAATACCGAAACTGGTGAAGATGTCGCTATTCCACATAAAGACATCAAAGAGCCAGTCTTTCATCAAGGCAAAGGCGGCCTCAAAGAGCGAGTTCATCCGGGTAATGACCAGTTTATTACCGGTGATAAAATTGAACGCCCGAAAGGTGGCGGTCAAGGTGGAGGCTCAGGTGAAGGTGACGCAAGCGCTGACGGTGAAGGTCAGGACGATTTTGTATTCCAGATTTCAAAAGATGAGTACTTAGATATTCTATTTGAAGATCTTGAACTCCCTAACCTTGAAAAGAGCCAAATCAACAAGATCACTGAATGGAAAACGCACCGCGCTGGTTATCAAACCGCTGGTGTACCAGCCAATATCGCTATCGTAAAGTCACTACAGCAATCCCTTGCAAGACGTACTGCGATGACGGCAGGCAAAAAGCGTATGTTACGTGAACTGGAACAAGAGCTCGATAAAGTTAAGATGTCCGAGCCAGCTCAAATGCTCGAAGAGCAACGTTTACAGAAAGAAATTCAGGATCTCCGTCGTAAAATCGATACGGTTCCTTTTATCGATACCTTCGACCTACGCTTTAAGAACTACGAACGCCGTCCTATCCCATCCAGTCAGGCTGTCATGTTCTGTCTGATGGACGTGTCCGGCTCAATGGATCAGGCAACCAAGGATATCGCCAAACGATTTTATGTTCTGCTCTATCTGTTCCTGACCCGTACTTATGAAAATGTCGATGTGGTGTTTATTCGCCACCACACTCAGGCGAAAGAGGTCGACGAACATGAGTTCTTCTACTCACAAGAAACGGGCGGCACAATCGTATCCAGTGCATTAAAACTGATGAACGAGATTGTTGCAGACCGCTATCCTGTTGGAGAGTGGAATATCTACGCTGCACAAGCTTCCGATGGCGATAACTGGGCAGATGACTCGCCTCGTTGTCGAGAATTACTCACCAAGCATTTACTGCCAAACTGCCAGTATTATTCCTATATCGAAATCACTCGCCGCTCACATCAGACCTTGTGGCACGAGTATGAAAAACTCGAAGGGGACTTCCCTAACTTTGCAATGAAGAACATTCGCAGCGTTGAGGATATTTTCCCTGTGTTCAGAGAGCTTTTCAAAAAAGAGACTGCTTAGGGAGGCCGTATGACAACTAAAACGAAAAAGCCAACAAAGAGCAAGGCGCTGCCAGATGGTCCAGACTGGACCTTCGATCTACTTGAACGTTACCACGTTGAAATCAAACGGGTGGCGGATCACTATAAACTCGACGCCTACCCTAACCAGATAGAAGTCATAACGTCTGAACAGATGATGGATGCGTATTCCAGTATCGGTATGCCGATTAACTACAATCACTGGTCGTTCGGTAAGAAGTTCATTCAAACTGAGCAGGGGTATAAACATGGCCAGATGGGGCTGGCGTACGAAATCGTAATTAATTCTAACCCATGTATCGCCTACCTGATGGAAGAGAATACCGTCACCATGCAGGCGCTGGTAATGGCGCACGCTTGCTACGGACACAACTCTTTCTTTAAAGGAAACTATCTATTCCAGACCTGGACTGATGCCAGTTCCATTATCGATTATCTCCTGTTCGCTAAGAACTATATCGCGGAGTGTGAGCAAAAGTATGGTGTCCAGGAGGTAGAAGATCTGCTCGACTCATGCCACGCACTGATGAACTTTGGCGTTGATCGCTATAAGCGACCAGAAAAAATCTCTATCGCTGAAGAAAAATCTCGTCAGGAAGAACGCGAAGCCTATCTCCAATCTCAGGTTAATGACTTATGGCGAACGGTACCTAAATCTAAGGTAGAACCTGAAAACGAGAAAGTTCGCTTCCCGTCCGAGCCACAGGAGAACATCCTCTACTTTATTGAAAAGCATGCACCGCTCCTAGAGCCTTGGCAGCGAGAAATCGTCCGTGTGGTACGCAAGATTAGCCAATACTTCTACCCACAAAAACAGACTCAGGTGATGAACGAAGGCTGGGCGACGTTCTGGCACTACACCATTCTTAACCACCTTTATGATGAAGGGTTAGTGACCGACCGCTTTATCCTTGAGTTTTTGCACAGCCACACTGGCGTTGTGGCACAACCCCCCTACAACAGCCCTTACTTTAGCGGCATAAACCCGTATGCACTTGGCTTTGCCATGTTCCGCGATATACGCCGTATCTGTGAAGAACCAACTGATGAAGATAAGGAGTGGTTCCCTGATCTGGCTGGTACTGACTGGCTTGAAGCGGTTCATTTCGCGATGAAGAACTTCAAGGACGAGAGTTTTATTAGCCAATACCTGTCACCAAAACTCATGCGTGACTTTAAGTTGTTTGCCATCGTCGATGACGACCGTAAGAACTATATTGAAGTCAGCGCAATTCACGACGACACGGGTTATAGAGCGATCAGAGAAAAGCTGGCGGCTCAATACAACTTGTCTAACCTTGAACCTAATATTCAGGTGTTCAACGTCGATGTACGCGGTGACCGTTCACTCACGCTGCAATACGTCCCTCATGACCGTATCCCCCTCGATGACAGCTATGACGAAGTATTGAAGCATATGTATCGCCTATGGGGCTTTGACGTGATACTGGAGGAAGTTAAAGATAGTGGTCGAAGAGAAATCCTCGGAACCTGCCCAAAACGCAATGACTACGATGCGAAAATCTAACCCCAATAAAAAAGGCCCTTCGGGGCCTTTTCTACATTAGCGGTTAGCGATAATACTTCTCACCACTTCAAGATCTTCCGGTGTATCTACACCCGCCGCTGGCGCTTCTTTAGCGACCTCAACGTGGATCTTTTCTCCGTACCACAACACACGTAACTGCTCTAGACACTCAATTTTCTCAAGCGTAGTTGGCTGCCAGTTAATGTATGTGTTTATGAAGCCTGCGCGGTAAGCATAAATACCAATATGGCGCATCAGTGGCTGAGCAATCGTCTGTTGCTGACCAGCAAAGTTATCACGGTCCCAAGGGATCGTCGCTCGGCTGAAGTACATCGCATAGCCATCTTTATCCGTCACAACTTTAACTGCGTTCGGGTTGAACACTTCGGCTTCATGGTCGATTTCTACGGCTAATGTCGCCATTGGGGCTTGGCTGTTGGCCAGGTTATCCGCCACCTGTGCAATGATACTTGGTGGAATGAGTGGCTCGTCACCCTGAACATTAACGATAATGTGGTCATCAGGGATGGCCATCTTCTCTACCACTTCCGCCAGGCGCTCAGTACCTGACTCGTGGTCAGGAGATGTCATACAGACCTCACCACCAAACGACTTAACCACTTGCTCAACTCGCTCGTCGTCAGTAGCAATAATGACTTTATCTGCACCGGCCTGTAGCGCTTGCTCGTGTACCCATTGGATCATCGGCTTGCCACCAATATCCGCAAGAGGTTTACCAGGTAAGCGAGTCGATTGATAACGCGCTGGGATAACGACAGTAAATGACATTATCTGCCCTCATCCATTGAGATATTACGCGCTTCAGGTTCTAGAAGCACTGGGATACCCTCTTTGATTGGGTAGGCTAAACGGTCCAGTTTACAAACTAACTCTTGCTTATCCTTGTCGAACGCAAGCTTACCTTTACATACCGGACAGGCAACAATCTCAAGCAGACGGTGATCCATACTTTTCCTTAACCTCTTTAATCTTATTTAAAATACGCGCTTCATCACTTGGGTTAAATTCTGCACTAACAGGCAAATACCACCAGTTATCTTTAGCGTAATTCGCGCATTTTACTGCGTCTTTTTCCGTCATAATAAGATGCTTACCTTTTTGTGTAAGCTGGTCTAATTCTGACGGTTCAAAATCTTTGTGGTCAGCAAAGCCCTGTTGATAAACAGGCGTTGCCCCTAATGTCTCTAACGTTTTAAAAAAGCGTGGCGGATGGCCGATTCCCGCCATCGCAACCAATTGGTCTTTAATAGCAGTAATATTATCACGTTGACCCGTCTTTAAGTTGATCACTTGGTCTGGCTTAAGCGACATTGCCGCTTCTCCATCTAGCGCTGAACCACCATTAGTAATAATAAGATCAACTTCAGCCAATCGCGCAGTTGATTCTCTCAATGGGCCAAGTGGCAACAAACATTGATTACCAAAACGTCTCACGCCATCGACAACGACAATTTCAATATCACGCTCTAATGCGTAGTGCTGCAATCCATCATCGGTAATGACAATATCAACTCCGAGTGGCAATAAAGCGTCCACAGCTTCACTGCGCTTTGGCGATACCGCTACAGGTGCACCTGTACGCTTGAAGATGAGTTTTGGTTCGTCACCACAATGGTTGGTCGACGTCGCATCGTCTACCACCAGCGGATAAGAAGGCGCCTTGGCTCCATAACCACGAGAAACTACCCCAGGGTTATATCCCAGTGCCTGCAGTTGCTCCACCAGCCAAATAACAACCGGTGTCTTACCATTACCACCTGCGGTGATATTACCAACCACGACAACAGGTACTGGTGCACGATAAGTCGGTTTAGCTTTTGACTGATACTTTGCGCGGCGAGAACGACTTATCGCACCAAACAATTGGCTTAATGGCCACAAAAGTGGCCATAACAGATATTTGATTGGGTGGTTCTCAAACCAGATTTTTTCAATCAAGATTAAGCACCAAACTGAATACGGTGTAACTGAGCATAGGCACCATTTTTCTCAATCAGATCTTGATGATTACCACGCTCTACAATCTCACCTTCATCAACCACCAGAATTTCATCGGCACTCTCGATAGTCGACAGACGGTGCGCGATAACCAGTACTGTCTTGTCTTTTTGTAGTTCATCCAGTGCTGACTGAATGGCTTTTTCAGACTCAGTATCCAGTGCAGAAGTTGCCTCATCAAGGATAAGTACTGGCGCATCACGCAACAAGGCGCGAGCAATAGCGATACGCTGACGCTGACCACCAGACAGACTTGCACCGTTTTCACCAATAACCGTGTCTAGGCCATCGTCCATCTTGTCGATAAAGTCCATTGCGTAGGCGAGTTTAGCGGCTTGCTCAATCTGCTCACGGCTGTATGTCTCCGTCGCAGCATAGGCAATATTGTTGGCAATCGTATCGTTAAACAGGTGGACGTTTTGCGAGACTAAAGCAAAGTGCGAACGGAGATTACTCAATTGATAATCTCGGATGTCATGCTCATCAAGACAAATGCTACCAGCATCAACATCGTAGAAACGAGTAAACAGGTTAGCAATGGTACTCTTACCCGATCCTGAACGGCCGACCAGTGCCACTGTTTTACCTTTCGGTATTTTAAAACTGACATCGGTAAGTGCCGGTTTCTCTTTACCCTCATAAGTAAAGGTCACTTCTTTCACTTCGATGTCACCACGAGCACGCTCAACCTGGTACTTACCATTGTCTTGCTCAGTTTCAAGATCCATCAGCGCGAACAGAGTTTGGCTCGCTGCCATACCGCGTTGGAAGTCAGACGTTACGTTGGTCAGCGCTTTTAGTGGACGCATCAGACCAAACATTGCAGAGAAAACGACCGTAAAAGTACCTGGAGTTAGCTCAGAACGAATAGAATCAACACTAGCAAGGAATAGAACAACCACTAGCGCGATAGAAGCAATCAACTGAATAACAGGGTTAGCAATCGCCTGAGCTGCGACCAACTTCATCGACTGCTGACGCATTTGGTTGCTCACAGTATCGAAGCGCTCGCTCTCAACTTTCTGGCCACCGTAGCTCAGTACAACCTTATGGCCTTTTAGCATTTGCTCAGCGGATGAGGTCACATGTCCCATCGCTTCCTGCATATTCTTTGAGATTTTGCGGAAACGCTTTGAGACTACACCTATGCCCCAGGCGACCAAAGGTGCAACGACAAACAGCACCAAAGACAACTGCCAGCTGTTCCAGAACATCAGCACTAACAGACCAATAATGCTCGCACCTTCACGGACAATACTGACCAATGCGCGGCTTGTTGCACCAGCAACCTGTTCAGAGTCATAGGTGATACGAGAAAGAAGACCGCCAGCCGACTCTTTATCAAAGTAAGTCACTGGCATATGCATGAACTGATTGAAAATTGCTCGTCTCATTTCCATTACCACGTTGCCCGAAACCCAACTCAAGCAATAAGTAGAAACAAAACCACTCAGACCACGCACGACCATCATGCCAAAAATAATCAGTGGCAGGATGCGCAAGAAATTCGATTCAGCATTACCAAAGCCTTCGTCAAGAAGAGGCTTTAGTAGAGAAACCATGTAAGTATCAGCAACCGCATTAATGATCAATGCGACAACGGCAACCGCCAGACCTGCCTTGTATAGGCGAATATAGGTCCACAAGCGTTTAAAGGTTTGCCAGGTAGTTTCGTCTTGATTCAGAGACATAGAAATGCTTATTTTTCTTTTACAATATTGCGGTTATTCTACTCCCTTACGCAGCATCTGCCTATACCAAGTCTGCCCTTTCAAGCGCCTAAGTGACCTAACCGAGGTGTGGTTTGGGTAAAATTTCACCGTAATTTGACCATCATGGCCAGTATCGAACCAGTTTGCGCCACTCTTTTCATATCGACTTACCACTTGCTGATTAGGCAAGTTCCAACGCCCCTTGTACGCAGTCGAGGCAATCGCGATACCCGGAGATAAAGCGGCAACAAATTCTGCTACCGAAGAGGTGTCACTACCATGATGAGGAACCACAACAAGGTTGCTGGACAGATCGTCGCCTTGTCGCATCAATAGCCATTCCGCAACTGAATCAATGTCTCCTGACAACAGAACGCTAGAGCCCTGTGAAAGATGAGTAACCCTCACTACACAAGAGTGTGCATTGTAAGCCCGCTCTACCTGGTTTGGCGGCCATAGCGCCTCTATTTCAATTTGCTGCCAACGCCAACGCTTACCACGAGTACAGCCCTGTCCTACTGTTAGCTGCTGGCTACTAATCAAAGTTTTCGGTTGCCATCTGGTGACGACATCCTGCCATCCTCCGGCATGGTCATTGTCAAAATGGCTGATAATGAAATAGTTCAGGTTATCTATGCCCTGTTGAATTAAGTAAGGAGTGATAACTTGCTCGGCAATACTGGACGTCTCCCAGCCAGCACCCGTGTCATAGAGCAGAGCCTGTTCGTCCTGCTCAACGACCACTGCCAGCCCATGACCGACATCTAGCGTCGTCAGCTGCCATGATGGCGTTGCTGACCAATTGATGGACGACAGAACAAGCATACTCAGAATCAAGAGCATCGCTTTTCTTCGTATCAACCACAGCAATGAAAAAACAAACAATCCAGTCAGTAACCATTTCAGTTGCCATTGAGACAGCTGATACCAGCCCCACTCGGAACGAATGAGCATCCAGTTGACAGGATAGAGGCTCCAGTCAACAGCACTCCATAACCAGGAAGTACCGACTCCGGCTAACATGGCAGATAAAGCAACAAAAGCCAAAGGCATCACCAGCCAACTGAACCAAGGTACAAACAACAGGTTGTACGCGACAGAACCCACACTCACCCCCTGAAAGTAGTAAACAACGATCGGAGCCATTGCTATCACTAGTGCGAGTTGTAGTTTGACCATCCCCATCAACCAACTCTGGCTGTTGCTTGTTAACGACTGACACAGCATGATCACCGCCACTGCATACATTGACATCCACAAGCTACTGCTAACGACAGAAAAAGGGGAGATGATTAGCATACCCGCAAGTACCAGCAACCATTTATAACTGTTCGGTACCTTGCCCGAGCGGTAGTGGATAATCACCAACAGGCAACATGTGAGTACGGCTCTCTGAGTTGGAATCGAAAAGCCTGCCAGCCATGCATATCCCCAGGCTAACCCCAAGCCCAGCACAACAGGCATTAGCGACATTGCATAGTGAAGCCGCATCACGAATCGCCCGATAGCCCAACCAATTGCAAAGGCGATTGCGATATGCAGGCCAGAAATTGAGATTAAGTGACTCAGACCGCTCTGTTTTAGTTGCTGCCATGTCGGCGAAGAAATCTGATCACGTAATCCAAACACTAACGCACGTATCATCCCCTGACTTTCAAGTCCGCGGGTTTGCTGCGCCATTCGGTTGATCAAAACACTTCGTAACGAGCCCTCACTGACCGTATAGAAACTCTGTTTAGCATTCACTCGGGCAACCCCAACCACAGAATGTCCCAACGCATACTTCTCCGCATCAAAACCGACCTGATTCATCAGTCCATATATAGGGTCTATTTTTACACGCGCGGAGATCTCATCTCCGGGCTCAAGTCGAACAGGCCCCTTTAACCTCACTTTAGGGCGCGCTAAACTGGTTAAAGCTTGGCCATTGATTGATCTAACTATAACTATGCCTTGAAAGCCGTAGTTTATTGGTTTAAAAAGACTGTCAACGTCAGCAGTTATGGTAATATCCTGACCTGATTGAAAAAGCATCTCTGTTTTATATCGCAGTAAGTTGCCGTGGACTAGGATGACAACACACGCTAAAGCTAGCCCTACAGAATATCTGACTTTCCTATACTTGACGGAAGCAAGCAAAACAGTCAGAGGGAGTACAGCAAAATGCCAATGTGGCATGCTCGGCCAGTAAGGGCTGGTAGTGATTAACAAAGAGAACGAAATTAGCGTCCAATAATTTAAGTAGAGAGTCATATTCCCCTATGCCAAGAAAATTTATCAAACGCTTTATGCCTGACCACGAAGTGATAAAACGTCAGAAGGCACTAAAGATTTTTGGCAATGTGCTGTACAACCCTAACCTTTGGTGTCTTAACCGCCGTTCTGCCGCTGGCGCTTTCGCAGTGGGGTTATTTATGGCGTTTGTCCCTCTTCCAAGCCAAATGATTATGTCAGCTGGTCTGGCGATTGCCTGTGGGGTCAATTTGCCTCTGTCAGTCGCACTTGTATGGGTGAGCAACCCTGTAACAATGCCTGTTCTGTTCTACTTTGCCTACAAGGTAGGTGCATGGGTAATGCACGTTCCACCACAAGACTTCCACTTTGAGCTCTCCTGGGAGTTTCTCCTCCATCAGATGAGCACTATTGGCCCTCCGTTCCTGCTTGGGTGTTTAATCTGCGGTATCGCTTCAGCGATGGCCGGCTACTTTGGCATCAAAGCGTTATGGCGCTACTCAGTGGTGCGTAGTTGGCAACAACGTAAGATCAGATTAGGCGGTCTACTGAAAAAGTAAATTCCAATACTCGGTAGCACCCATCAGTTGCCACTAGTGTGTAACTGACATGTTGAAGTAGAACAAAAAAAGGACCATCAGGTCCTTTTTTTATTGCGCTAGTTTAGCAATTACTTAGAGCTCAATACCGCAGCTGGATTAAGCTTGCTGGCTCTGGATGCCGGATACCATGTCGCTAATAAACTGAGCACTACTGCAGTTAACGACACCAAAAGCACGTCAGACAGATTTACCTGCGAAGGAAGAAAATCGACGAAGTAGATATCACCTGACAGGAACTGATGACCAATTAAATCTTCCAGTGCCGTAATCATAGGAGTCAGGTTCAGCGCGACCAATACCCCAATCAGGCTACCAGCCAGACTGCCCAACACGCCGGAGAAAACGCCCTGCCAGACAAAGATACGCTTCACTAAGCCATCACTGGCACCCATGGTGCGTAAGATGGCTATCTCAGCAGCACGATCTTTTACCGCCATCATCAGCGTTGAGACGATATTAAAGCTTGCTACACCAATCACTAACACCATAACCAGATACATGATGGTTCTGACTAACTGAATATCCCGGTACAAAAAGCCATACTTCTGTTGCCAGCTACGTAAATAAACGTACACATCCAGTGTGTTGCCAGCTTCACGAACAATCTGAGTTGCCTGAAGGACATCGGTAACACGGACAGAAACTCCACTAACTCCGTCACCTAATCTGGCATAAGCCTGAGCATCCTCAAGTGGTATCAGAGCGAGGTTATGATCTATCTGACCATTTAGGGTTAATAGCCCAGCGACTTGCACCCTGACTCGTTTTGGCGCCTGAACTTTAGTCGTCGCCCCACTGGTAGGGATCATCAGCGTCAGATAGTCGCCTTTCTTAACCTTGAGCAGGTTAGCGACACCCTGACCTAAGATGACCTGTTGCTGATTAGGTTGAAAGCTCTGCCAAACCTGCGAATCAATAAAGGCATTTAAGTTAGACACTTTGCCCTCTTGTTGTGGGTCGACACCACGCACTTCAATTGCTTTTAGCTGACTCCCTTTCTCCGCTAACGCAGTCAGTTTAACGTATGGAGCCGCAGCCACTATCTTAGGATGTTTTTCTGCTTGCTGAACAACCTCTTGCCAGTCACCCAGTGGTCCTCTCACGCCTTCAAACTCTCCGTGAGAGATAACAGATAACACGCGATTGTTCAGCTCTCGCTCAAATCCATTCATTGCTGACAGACCAATAATGATCACAGCAACACCAACAGCAATACCTATCGTTGAAGAGAGGGAAATGAACGAGACCATTTTGTTTCGCTGCTTAGCACGGCTAAATCGCCCACCGATAAATAGCGACAATGATGAAAACACTTACGCCCCCTCGATATTGAGTAATAGGCCATCTTGCATGTGCATCTGACGATCCATTTTCCCTGCCAGCTCTCCATCATGGGTAACCACAAGGAATGCCGTGTCGGATTCTCTGTTTAACTCACGCATCAGGTCGTAAATCGCCAAGGCAGTCGTATGGTCGAGATTACCAGTCGGCTCATCAGCCAGCACCAGAGCCGGGCTATTAACCAAAGCTCGTGCAATTGCGACGCGCTGACGTTCACCGCCAGACAGTTCAGCTGGACGATGATCAATACGATGACTGAGACCGACTTTATCCAGCAAGACTTTGGCAGCTTGTTTGGCCTGATTTACTTTCATACCACCAATCAGCAGTGGCATCGCAACGTTTTCAATCGCACTAAAGTCTGACAGCAAATGATGGAATTGATAAACAAAGCCCAAATGCTGATTTCTTAGTTTCGCCTGGTGATTTGAACTCAGCTGCGCAAGGTTCTGGTCAAGGAAGGTTACATGCCCTTCGGTGGCGTCATCCAGAGCTCCAAGGATGTGCAAAAGCGTACTTTTACCTGAGCCCGAGGTACCAATAATAGAGGCCAGCTCACCTTTGGCTAAATCAAAGCTGACACCCTTTAAAACTTGAGTATCGAATGCACCTTCATGGTAGGTTTTACATACGTTGTGACACTTGAGAAGGTTACTCATATCTTAAAGCCTCAGCTGGTTTTACAGAAGATGCGCGGTACGAAGGGAACAAAGTCGCAGCAAGGCTCAGCGCAATAGCCAACACAACGACAACAATAATCTGGGTCGGGTTAATCAATATTGGTAGTTCACCACCCACGGCAAACAGCGCGACACCAGCACCATCGAGCAACTGATTTAGGTTGTTGGCAAGTAAGATACCGAGACCGCCGCCTATCAATGCGCCAATGACACCACTACTTGCGCCCTGAACCATGAAAATGGCCAGTACTTGGCGATCGGTCATGCCTTGAGTTTTCAGGATCGCAACTTCCGACTGTTTCTCCATCACCACCATAATAAGTGCCGAGATAATATTAAATGCGGCAACGCCAATGATCAGACCCAGCATCAGCCCCATCATGTTCTTTTCCATACGAACAGCCTGGAACAGTTCACCGCGTTGATCACGCCAATCCTGCCATTGCCAACCTTGTGGCATCGGCTGTTCCGCTATATCGGCAACGATAAACGGGTCGTTAAAGAATAGACGCCACCCTGTCATGGTATCCGCTTTCAAGCGCATCAACTTAGCGGCATCCTCGATATGAGTCAGCATCAATTGACCGTCAACATCTGAACCAGTGTTATAAATTCCGGCAACAGTGAACAGCCTCTGACTAGGGATACGCCCAAGAGGTGTAAACTGGCTAGCGCTGGTGACCATAAGACGCACTTTATCGCCAACCGAGACGTCTAGTGCTCGTGCTAAAGTGTGGCCGATAAAGACTTGATACTTACCTGCCTGAAGGTTAGAGAGGCGTCCGGCAATCAGGTGCTCTTCAATTGGGTCATGCTCTGAAGGCTTGATACCAATCAGCAAACCAGCTGTGAGCTGACTTGAGCTCTGGATGACAGCTTCACTTTGAACAATAGGTTCAGGGTGACCAGCATCTGACAGATCGCTGATAAATTGGGGTGGCTGTTGGCTACGGTCAGTAACGCCGTCGATTTGCGACACAATCGCCTGCGGCAAAACGCCCAAAATGCGCCCTTTAAGTTGAGCTTCAAAGCCATTCATCACTGACAGTACGGTAACAAGCGACATCACTCCAATAGTGATTCCTGCAGTCGACATGTAAGAGACAAAACGGCTAAACCTGTCACCGGAGCGCCCTCGTAAATAGCGCAGCCCAATGAAGGTTGAGACTGGATGAAACATAGTAGAAACCAAAGTTAGGGTCCAGAGACCTTGTTATTGCCGTTTACTCTACCGATTAATTGAGGTGGGGTGTAGTGTTTAATTGCCAATTAGACGTTAAAATATGTAATAAACAAAGGGATACCTTGATTACTTGTCAGGTATAACGATAATCAATGCTATCAAGCAGAAGGAATCGAGCATGTCTGACCAAGAGTTCTTTACCGTAAACCACACCATGACCGTCAATATTGAGCCTTTGGCAACAAATGAAGCTTTTCCTAGTTACGAAAAGTTTGAGGCGGAGATCCCGGCACCATTTATCGTTGCCAGTGAGTTTAGTAATCTCGACTTACTCAACGACAGTGCGCGTAATGAGCTGAAAAACAGTGACTTCAAACATGTCATTCAGCTTCTCGATACCCAGAACTCTAAGCTCAACTTACTGCTTACTTTTATGCTTTCGCAGCAAGATGATCAGTCACTTCGTCACCATACCCACTCTTTTGGTGCCAGTCAGTTTACTTATATGTCTGACTTTGCCGCCCAAATAGACGCAAAAGTCAGAGTGAAAATGTTCCTCGACCATCCTGCTGCTGCCATCTATTGCTATGGGCATGTCTCCCACGCAGAGACAAACAGGGATACTCATTTAATCACAGTTAAGTACGACCTATTGAGAGACCTCGACCAGGATCTACTGATTAAAGCCGCTCTGTTCCAACAGCAAAAACTACTTCGTCAACGTTCACTTGACCGCGACAAATAATTACTCTCATTATGCCTAATACATCTTTACTCAATCTCGTTTGCCCAGACTGTGCAGGCGACAAAAAACAAATTGGTAACCTACGTGGAGCCAGTCTGGCTATTGCGATAGCAGAGCTTGCCGATCGCCATGGCTCGCATACGCTGCTAGCAGTACCGGATCCACAAACCGCGCTAAAACTGCAACAAGAGATCGAGCAGTTTACTGGCCACGAAGTCGCGCTATTCCCTGACTGGGAGACTCTGCCTTACGACAGCTTCTCACCGCATCAAGAGATCATTTCAGATCGAATCTCACGCTTATACCAGTTGCCGACACAAACGTCCGGCATCACCATTGTACCCGTTAGTACTCTGCTCCAGCGTCAGTCTCCACGTGACTTTTTGTTACAGCATACGCTTATAGTCAAAGTCGGCGATCTGTTTTCCCTTGAGAAACTGCGACTTCAGCTAGAGAAGTCCGGCTATCGTAATGTTGACCAGGTATTTGGCCCGGGCGAATACGCCAGCCGTGGTTCGATTCTCGACCTGTTCCCTATGGGTTCAAGCGATCCATATCGTATTGACTTCTTCGATGATGAGATTGATACCATCCGTACCTTTGATCCTGAGAATCAGCGTTCTATCGAAGATACAAAAGAGATTCGCCTATTACCGGCTCACGAGTTCCCTACTTCCGAATCCGCAATTGAGGATTTTCGTATTCGCTGGCGTCAGCGCTTCGAAGCACGCCGCGAACCTGAGTCTGTATACATGCAGGTGTCGAAAGGTACATGGCCTGCAGGTATCGAATACTGGCAACCGCTGTTCTTCGAACATACTGAAACCCTATTCGATTACATCCCGGATGACAGCCTGCTACTGACCGTAGGCAATCTGGAATCAGCTATCGACACCTTTCTGACTGATGTCGACTATCGCTATGATCAGCGTAAAGTGGACCCTCTACGTCCACTGCTACCGCCGCAAGAGCTGTGGCTGAAAAAAGACGAGTTGTTCAGTCACTTCAAACAGTTGCCGCAAACTCAGTTGTTTGTCGAATCTGTGAGTGATAAACAAGGCCGGGTTAACCCTGATATTGCCCCACTGCCAGATTTAGCCGTTCAGCATCAGAATAAGGAGCCAATGGCGGCTCTGCGTCAGTTCAGCGAATCATTCAAAGGCAAGATTGTCTTCTCTGTCGAATCTGAAGGTCGACGTGAAGCACTACTCGAACTACTGCAACGCATTAAACTTCGCCCTGAACAAGCAGATAACTTCGAACAGGCGCTGAAGGACTCAGGCAAATTCAGTTTTATCCTCGGTGCTTCTGAACATGGCTTTGTTTATGGTGATGAACAGCTAGCGCTAATTTGTGAAAGCGACCTGCTTGGTGACCGAGTTATTCAACGCCGCCGAAAAGATCGCAAAGCAACCAACAGCGATGCCGTCATCCGTAACCTTGCTGAGCTGCAAACGGGTCAACCAGTCGTCCACATCGATCACGGTATTGGCCGCTATATCGGTTTGCAGACTCTGGAAGCCGGTGGCATGACCACAGAGTACGTTACGCTTGAGTATCAAAACGAAGCCAAGCTTTATGTACCGGTTGCTTCACTCAACTTAATCAGTCGCTACTCAGGTGGTGCAGAAGAGAGCGCACCACTACATAAGCTCGGTGGTGAAGCCTGGGCTAAAGCGCGTCGTAAAGCTGCTGAGAAAGTCCGTGATGTCGCGGCTGAGCTGCTCGACGTTTACGCTAAACGTGAGCTTAAACCTGGCTTTAAATTCGAGCTCGACCGCGGACAATATGCGTCCTTTAAAGCGGGCTTCCCTTTTGAAGAGACTGATGACCAATCAATGGCAATCAACGCCGTCATGTCGGACATGTGTCAGGCAAAAGCGATGGATCGTCTGGTGTGTGGTGACGTGGGCTTTGGTAAGACTGAAGTCGCGATGCGTGCAGCCTTTGTTGCTACAGATAATGGCAAACAGGTTGCGGTATTGGTACCAACTACCCTGCTCGCTCAACAGCATTTTGAAAACTTCCGTGACCGCTTTGCTAACCTGCCAATTCGGGTTGAGGTCCTGTCGCGATTCAAAACGGCCAAAGAACAAAAACAAGTCCTGCAAGATATTGAAGAAGGTAAAGTCGATCTGGTGGTTGGTACTCACAAACTGCTATCGAACGACATTAAATTCAAAGATCTTGGTCTGTTGATCGTCGATGAAGAACACCGATTTGGCGTACGTCAGAAAGAGAAGATGAAGGCTATGCGTGCCGACGTTGACATCCTAACCCTGACCGCAACGCCAATTCCTCGTACATTGAATATGGCGATGAGTGGGATGCGTGATCTTTCTATCATAGCGACACCACCAGCCAGACGCCTTGCAATCAAGACCTTTGTCAGACAGCAAGATGATGCAGTTGTACGTGAAGCGGTACTACGTGAAATCATGCGTGGTGGTCAGGTCTACTTCCTTCACAACCAGGTAGAAACGATAGAGAAAGTTGCCGCTGATCTGGAGAAATTGGTTCCTGAAGCGCGAGTCACGGTTGCACACGGGCAAATGCGTGAACGCGAACTTGAGCGCATCATGAACGACTTCTATCACCAGCGCTTTAACCTGTTAGTGTGTACCACAATTATAGAAACCGGTATCGACGTTCCAACGGCCAATACCATCATTATGGATCGTGCCGACAACTTAGGTTTAGCGCAGCTCCACCAGCTGCGTGGTCGTGTGGGACGTTCTCACCATCAGGCATACGCTTATCTTCTGACCCCTCATCCTAAAGCAATGACTAAGGACGCCATCAAGCGATTGGATGCCATTGCGTCGCTGGAAGATTTGGGCGCAGGCTTCACCCTGGCTACCCATGACTTAGAGATTCGTGGTGCAGGTGAGCTGCTCGGAGATGAGCAGAGCGGGCAAATTCAGTCAGTTGGTTTTACCCTTTATATGGAAATGCTTGAGCAGGCTGTAGAAGCTCTGAAGGAAGGCAAAGAACCTTCTCTCGACGAATTACTCCGCGAGCAGACCGAAGTCGAGATGCGCTTGCCAGCTTTACTACCAGATGACTACATCCCAGATGTCAATACGCGCCTGTCGATGTATAAACAGATTGCCAGCGTAACCAGCGAAGATGAGTTGGGAGAGCTTAAAATCGAGCTTATCGACCGCTTTGGTCTATTGCCTGATGCAACCAAGAATCTACTGTCAGTGGCACAGCTGAAACTGCAAGCTGCCGCTCTTAAAGTGAAGAAGATCGAAGCCCACGATAAGGGAGGCTTCATTGAATTCTATCCGGATGCTGACATTAACCCTATGTATTTGGTTAAACTATTGCAATCTCAGCCACAAAAATTCGCAATGGATGGACCAACTAAGTTCAAGTTTACGATACCATTAGTGGATAGACGCGAACGCATTCAATTTGTTAATGACATGCTGGGCGAGTTCCAGCAAAATCTATTACCTAAGGCTTGAGTGTTCACAAATTAAATTAAGGTGCCGCGCACCTTTTCATGGAGTTGCAATGAAGAAACTGATCCCGCTGCTGCTAATGCTTGTAGCAATGCCTTCAATGGCGCAGCGTCAATTCGATATCGAAGTGATCATTTTTAAACGCGCCGTTGATGCGGAGCAAACAGCTGAATCTTGGCCAAATAACCTGCCTAAAATCGATTTAGAGCGCGCAGGTTCATTTGCCGATGCGAGCTATCGAGCTAAAAAGGGAGTCCAGATGCTTCCTTATTCCGAGTATGCGTTAAACGATGAAGTACAAAAACTTAAGCAGCATGCCGGCTTTGAAGTACTGATGCACAAAGCATGGCGTCAGGGCGACCAGGGTCGTTTCGCGGCTCCGACTTTCCATATTCAGGCGGGCTACGATTACTCCGGTAAGTTCAACGCTGATGGTTCCATGATTGGTAGCAACAGCGAGAACCAAGTACTCGATGGCATCACCGAGCAGTCGATTCCAAAAGCTATCTATCAGTTAGACGGCAAGTTACAGATTTATGTTGAGCACTATCTGTATGCAGATGTGGAACTCGATCTTAAGGCGCCAAGTGTACGCGAAGTAACGCTAGAAGAGCACCAACCTGAAGCGTTAGCCAATGAGGCAACCAGTGACGATCAGGTTGTCCAAATCGGCTTGATGGAAGACGTGACACCTATCGTGCATAAAGAAGAGTTTTTGAAAAGCTACCGACTTGACCAAAAACGTCGTATGCGTAGTACTGAGACACATTTCCTCGATCACCCTTTGATGGGTATCATCATTCAGGTTCGTCGTGTTAACCAATCTTGATCTTAGCCCTCGTTTGAGGGCTATTGTTTTATGAGTCCAGATTACCAAATCATCACCCCGACCCTGACACTTCGTCTCATCGACAGCGAAGATTGCGATAAGTTACAGGCCTGTATCACTCGCTCTCCAAGTCTGCACAAATGGATCGACTGGTGCCATGCAGGTTTCACTCGCGATGATGCCGAAAGGTTCATTCTCGCGACCAGACTGAATTGGGTAAAGTCAGAGGCCTATGGCTTTGGTGTATTCTGCCGTAAAAGCGACGCCCTGATTGGTATGGTTGCAATCAATGAGCTTTATCACACCTTTAATATGGCCAGTATTGGCTATTGGATCGCCGACCAACATCAGGGAAAAGGGTTTGCTACTGCAGCTGTTAACGCCTTGATAGAGTTCTGTTTCGCCCAGTTAAAGGTGACGCGTATCGAAGTGGTGTGTGACCCTGATAACCTGCCTAGTCAGAAGTTAATTGAGAAGTGCGGTGGGGTCTTTGAAGCTCGGGCTAAGAATCGCTTTATTTTTCAAGGCAAACCCAAACAAGGGCTGGTTTACTCCCTCATCCCTCAGTAAACAGTCAGCCAATAAAAAAGAGCGCTATACGCTCTTTTTTAGTCAATCATTACACCAATTAGTGTAGTTTTAGATTTGGTCGCAACACTCGGTTGATACGTCCCATCAGAATAATCAGCGCAGTCTTAAACACACCGTGCAACGCCATCTGGTGAAGACGATATAGCGAGATGTATACCACACGCGCAATTCGACCTTCTACCATCATTGAGCCCTTAGTAAGGTTACCCATCAGACTACCTACGGTAGAGAAACGGCTTAGCGATACCAGTGAGCCTTTATCTTTGTAGACATACGGCTTCATCTCGCGGCCATTCAACTTAGCAACGATGTTTGAGAAAGCACGGCTCGACATCTGGTGTGCAGCCTGAGCACGTGGCGGCACAAATGTACCATCCGCTTGAGTACATTGCGCTAAGTCACCGATAACGAAAATATCATCGTCACGAGTAGTTTGCAGTGTATCTTTAACCACTAACTGGTTGATGCGGTTAGTCTCAAGACCTGCAATATCTTTGATGAAATCTGGTGCTTTAATACCCGCAGCCCACACCATAATCTGAGCAGGAATCTTGTCGCCGTCTTTCGTCATCAGGCCATCTTCATCAGCCTGAGTCACCATAGTCGCTGTGCGCACATTAACGCCCAGCTTGGTCAGCTCTTGGTGAGCAGCACTTGAAATACGTGGTGGTAATGCTGGCAGAATACGTTCGCCGGCTTCAACAAGGCTCACATTTAGCTTGCTTGAATCCAAATCACCGAAACCGTAAGTACGAAGTTCTTTAACTGCATTGTGAAGCTCTGCAGATAGTTCAACACCTGTAGCACCCGCACCAACGATAGCAATGTCGACACTACCATTGCCATTCTTCGCATGAAGTTTGAGGAACTCATTGTTCATTTCCGTGCGGAAACGGTGTGCCTGCTCTGGGCTATCAAGGAAAATACAGTGCTCACGTACGCCAGGAGTATTGAAGTCGTTCGAAGTAGAACCGATCGCCATAACCAGAATGTCGTATTCCAGCTCGCGACTAGGGATTAGAAGTTCGCCGTGGTCATCTTTCAGCTCACGCAACTTAACGACTTTGCGCTCACGATCGATGTCTTCCAGGCTACCCATTTGGAAGTCGAAGTGATGGTTTTTGGCATGTGCGCGATAGCTTAGTGCATCAACACCTTCGTCCAATGAACCTGTCGCCACTTCATGTAGAAGAGGTTTCCATAAATGGCTTGCCTTACGGTCAACCAAGGTTACCTTTGCTCGTCCTTTGCGACCCAGCGTGCGACCTAGTTTAGTCACAAGCTCAAGACCGCCCGCGCCGCCGCCTACTACGATAATTCGTGTCACAGCAAATCTCCTCAAAAATATAATAAAACTAAATCGAGTCGGCTTTCCGCCTCGATGGAATTCTGTATTTTGGGGTCGCCCACGGAGTTGCACCCGTTAGAGGTTTCGACCTTGAGGGCATAGAATGTGACATGCTAATTGGATAAAAGAGTCTTATGACTCCAAACTGAATCTTAATTTGTCAGCTCGATATTGGGCAGATTTATTACCTGCTCTCAATTTTTTTTGATATTTATCAAAAAATTTGTAGTTAGTTCATTATATAGAGCAAAACAGTGTACGCAACTAAAGATTGCATTAATCTCAGATATATTTGTAATGCCAGCATAGATTTAGAGCAATAAAAAGCGGCGCTAGTGAATTAGCGCCGCTGACGTGAAAATTGTAGTGATTAGCTCTTTTTAAACGCTTCGATGGTTTTGAGGTGTTGTGAGATTTTCTTAAACTTATGTGACTGGGTTTCATCCCAAATAATCTCGTAGTAACTCTCCAATTCGGCATCAGTTTTACTGTTATCGTGTACTTCGTCTTCTTTAGATAAGATGACTAAACAGCGGCCTTTGTTCTTGGTTCTGAATTCAGATACACACTTGGTCGCGATATCTTCATACTCTTCTGGACGATCAATACGCCCCTGCATGGTTAATTCAGGATGTAAGTTAGGGTTAAACATCACCTGTTTAATTCCGCACAGAAATCCAATTCGTTCAGACCAATAAGCGCCAAGGCCAACGCCACAAATCACTGCTTGCTTATCATCTGATTGCTCGATCACTTTGTGCACTTCTTTGAGCAAGTGCTGCATATCATGCTTAGGGTGGAGAGTACTGTAGTTGATAAAACGTACATCATCATCAATGAACTGAAGTTGCAGAACCTTCTCGTGGTTACCTGGGCTGGTCGAATCAAAACCATGTAAATAAATAATCATTGTATATCCCCCGATCCTAGTGGTTTTAATCTACCACGAAAACTAAGGTTTAAAAGTCGCTCTGTTGAGATTAGCGGGCTCAAAACACCAAACAGTGATCTTAGCTACAAAACGTTTGTTTAAGTTGATTCGCTTGGGTCAAATATTGTTCATCACCCCAGAGCTGATGGGCTAGCAGATACCATAACATTGCCATCATAGTCGCCCTTGGTTTCCATGCCATGACACCTTCAACCCAATCATCAACCCCTTCTACCCCACGCAACTGACAATAGCGATAAACAGCTTCAAGAGGTTTCTCTTCCATCACGTCGATACTCAGGGTGAGGTCTAAGCGTGGATCAGCGACAGCAGCATACTCCCAATCAATCACTTTATTGCCCTGCTCGGTCTTAACCATGTTGTAACCGGCTAAGTCGAAGTGACACAGTGTATGACCGACATCGGCGAGACTTGGCGCTGAACGCCACTGATTATAGATAGCCAGATAAGGGTCGACCTTGTATTCGTCGTTGAGCAACATCCAGTAGTGATCGACTCGGGCGGTGAAATTAAATGGTGCCACAGGAATACGTTGGATATCGACATCATGGACTTTAACCATGGTCTTCAGCAAAGAGTCGAAGCAAAGTTCGTCGGTTAACGACTGCCCTTCGATCCACTCGACCAGTAAACCCTGATCGTTAATGTGGATTGCCTTAGGGCCTAATAGAGTCTGCTCAATAGCTGAAAGGATCTGATACTCTTGAAAACGGGATATGGAGAAGGCTTGGGTAATGTGGGTGGTCGGTCGCCAGACATATGCGGTGCCATCGGTAGCAACCACTTTCCAGCAACGGTTGGTTAGTCCCCCTGTTAGCGTTTGAGCATAATCAGGGGGAACGGCGAAGAAGTGATCTAACGACAATAACGATCGGTCAAGAGAACATGCTTCATTCCAAGACATACGCGCCATAGCTCACTCCTTCCGCTTAGCCAGTCATTACAGACCTAAAAAGCTTTTTGATTCCTGCTTACGGATTTCAGTTTCGTCCGCCCATTCAATCAAGCCAGTTTCAAGATCCATAAGACGCATTGTCATCTTGTAGTATACGTCTTTGTCACTACCTGCGTTTTTAGCAATGCTCGATAGGTTTCCGTACAGCATGTACTGTGCGCCAACCATTTTACCGAACTGAATCGCAGTGCTCTGGTTTACTAGCTCATCGTTGTTCTGGAAGTTAAGCTGTTCGCGAACAGACTCTACACGATCCATATCAACAAAACGGAACTTACCTGAGTTAAGCATTTTTGTGCTGATGCTATCTGTGATTGATTCAGTATCAATGTGCTCGCTGGTTTTGTTTTTGATGCGTTCAACAAACACAATCGGACGTGAGTCGCGTGTGATGGCAGCCACTGAGCCAGACATCATCATGCTATCAACCATTTCACCAGCGATTTTCTGTAGATCGGTTGAACCAAAATCGATAGTCGTAGTTTCAACAGCCTGAGCATCCCCGTAGCTCACTTGGTTTGAACAACCACCTAAAACGACAGCTAAACCAAGTAGTGCAATAACACTTTTCTTCATTGTTGGTTCCTTAAAATCTCTAAAGTTTAGTTATATTGTTAGTTATCAAGTTGACGAATCTGAACACGGAATTGAGTTCCGTTAGGGTTGATTGAAACCTCAGAGATAGAGATTTCTTCAGTGCCCCTAATCACAGCCTGACGCCAAGGCCCCTGTTTAGTATTGACCTCTAAACCTTGATCGTCATACCAGTAAAAGCGGTATTGAACGTATTGATCACCTTTGTATTGGCTAAGTAGGCGCACCACCCCACGAGCTCTGCCATCGATCTGAGTCGTTGAGATATCTTCAATTTTCAGACGACCTGCCAGTACGTTGTCACCAAACAGAACCGTTTGTGAGGCACCATCAATACGAAGCCCCGCTGTGTTATCTGCACAACCTAGCAGCATTAATGCCATTGCTGCTGAAATAAGCCATTTTTTCATCGTATATTCCCTAACTGTTTATGCCAAATGGTGGAGTTATCTCCCTGACGAGAAAGCCAAACCAGCGCGGTTCTGCCTGCCTCGACATTAAAGCTGTAATCGACACCATTAATTGTCATCTGTTGCTGACCCGGATTGACCTCTGCACTTGCGCTGTAGATCTCACCAGGTAAGGTTAGCCAACTACGCGTATCTGGCTGTTCTGTTAGTGTATTCCACACATTAAACAGAATGTTGCCCACGTCATCGCCTTTGGCTGCCTCTTTTCTCAATTGATCCTTAGCCCAAACCCGTAACGCCTGACGAATAACAATCGACGGCATGCGTTCCGATAAGTCACGTTGCGCCATCAAGTTAACGTCAGTCAGCAGACTTTCACTGAGGTGACCATTGTTTATTTTGATTGGCGAGAACGACTCACTTTGAGCCTGCGGGTAATATGGCAATGCGATAGAGTACCACGCGCCGTCTCCCCTACTGTCATATAAAGGCAAAGCTTGTTTCCAGCCTTGCAGTGACTCAACAACGCCGCGCTCGTCGATAACGATGATACGACTCTTACCACTTGCTAAGTAGCTTGCCTTGCCATAGCGATTTTCAAGTTTGACCAGGTCTTCTCGCATACCAAGACGTTTAGCCACGCGCATTGTTCCGTCTATCACTTGTTGATTATCGGGCATTACCGCTAAGGCACGCCGATAATCAACGTACGCACTGTTTAAGTCATTGTCTGTCTCATAGAGCAGCGCCGATAGATAAAGTAAGTAACCACTTTGCACGGCCTGCAATGTTTTGCCGGCATCAGGATAATTGGATAGCACGCTGCCTAAGTTCGGTGTTAGCCCCTGCTGCTCCATCTGATTTTGTGCCGACTCAAGATCTTTCTCGCGATCTTTGCGCGCCTGCTCCTGAACCTGATTGGCGCGTCTCATCTCGACAAGGGCACCCTCTAAATCATTTTGTTTGAGGTAGTTAAGGCCAAGATAGAGATGCAGAAAGCCAAGCTCATAATCAGCAGGTTGATAGGTCTTCAGATTATCATTGACGGCCAATGCGCTGAGACTCATTGCACTTTCTGATACAGACACCGTCGCTTGATCTTGCTGAACTCGAACCGCTTGATCACTTAAGTCAAAAGCAGCCTTACTTTCCGGATACTGTTGATTGAGCAGATAAACCCGCCCTTGCTCAAAATTATCTAAAATGTCGCCAGCAACGAATTCCGGTAGCGCTTGCTCAGCTTGTTGATAGTCACCGCTTTTAACCAACTGGTGTAACTCGCCATTTTGCGCACTGTAATGACTAAAGAGATTACCGGCAGATAAATTTGCGCAAGCAGAGAGAACTAGCGTGCTCCCCAGAATGAATGCGAGTCGAATGTGTTTTTGCACTTCGTACTCCAAAGTTAATGCAAAAGCATGGTTACATAGACCATGCTTTGATTTGATGTAGTCCTATGACAATGAAAGCGAACTATGGTTCGATCTTGTCATTAACTGCTTTTTAGCTCATCAACATCGGGCCTAGCGGGCGGCCACCAACAAGGTGCATGTGGATATGATAAACTTCCTGACCACCGTGTGAGTTACAGTTAACGATCAAACGGTAACCATCCTCTGCGATTCCTTCCTCTTTCGCCAGTTTGCGTGCCACCGTAAACATACGACCCATCACAAGTTCATCTTCGTCACCAATGTCGTTAACCGTTGCAATGAGTTTGTTTGGAATGATCAGAATGTGGCTTGGTGCACGTGGATTAATATCACGGAACGCTGTTACCAAATCATCTTGATAAACTACGTCTGCCGGAATTTCCTTACGAATAATCTTACTGAAAATGGTTTCCTCAGCCATTAAGCACTCCATCTTTATGCTGTTATTGAACGAATTCATTCGAGTATGCGTCAAGCTTCGCAAGATCACAATAAAAAACAGTGTTCACTTCTCGTAAACGGCGTACGGATAAACCGTGGTGTCTAATTTTGTATTGTGCGTCATAAAATGCGCGTCTCGGAATCAATACAATGACTCTCTTTTTGTTACTTTTTTAAGACATTTTTATTTAGGGAGAGGTCCATGAAAGGCTCTGTAATTCGGCGTATGTACGCAGGCTTTGCATTGATCATTATTTTGTTCATCGTTACTACATTAATGATGATGCGGGGAATGCAACAGATCCACACTAACTTCGAAAGTGTATCCAACTCATCTTTACCTTTAGTCTCACAAGCCAACCACACCAGCGTCGCTTTGTTGTCTGCCGACAAACTTTTCAAAGACTTTTTGACAACTCAAAGCTTCGAGCGCATGGATCAACTCGCGCAACAGTTTGTTGAAACGAAACAGGCTTACGGCAAGCAGCTAGAAGCGCTACAACAAGCCAGTGCAGGTCAAGCCGAGCTTGAGCAGTCAATTATTCAATTACAAGAGATGGAACAGGGCTACTTTACAGAAGCGGAACAAGCGATGGCTAACTACCGTGCTATGTTCGAAGCACAAGCTCAGGTTCAGAAATCAACCCGCCAGTTCCAACGCCTGCACTCAGAGCTAACGCTAGGCATGAAAGAGTATGTTGACGATCAGAGCAGCATCTCAGTCAAGGTTATGGCTAAGAGCTACTTTATTAAGCTGAAAGATGCAGAGTTAACCACTTCAGACGCGCTGGCAAGCAGTGATACTGAACTTGTTACCCAAGCGGTCGCAAAAAACAAGAAGGCCGTCACGCACCTTAACTACGCTTACCGCGGGTTAACTGCACAGATGCCAGAGATTAAAAAAGCATTTGATGAATCAGTACAGCAGTTCACTCGTGACGTTGGTCAAAAAGGCGGTGTACTAGACCAACATAGTACTTATCTGCTGGCTAAAGATGCTCTGTACGCCAACATTACCAATCTGACCCAACAAGTCGATGCCACTATGGCTCTGCTCACTTCCTTTGGCGAAATTGCCCAACAAGGTTTAACAGCATCACTGGAAGAAGCTGGCGTGGTATATGAGCAAGGCGTAATGCGCTCTATTGCCATCGGTGCCGTTGTTATCATTATGGCTCTTGGGATTGGCTACCACATTGCTCAGAGTGTTCGCCAACCACTAAATCGTATCCTTGGTACCTTGGAGTCACTTACCGAAGGCGACATGACTCAACGTATCGAAAATCGTTACAACAACGAGTTCAGTCAGGTCAGCGGCCACATCAACTCTCTGGCAGAAAACCTACACGGTATTCTGGTTAAGTTAAATGACGCCTCAAACGATCTGACCCAGACGGCAACGACCAACCAGACGACTTCGTCCCATGCTCAAAACCAGTTGAGTCAGCAGCGTGAGCAGACCGCTAACGTAGCGACAGCAATGACTGAAATGGCTCACTCTGTGCAGGAAGTTGCTCAAAGTGCGCAAAACTCGCAGCAGATGGTTGAGAAAGTTGAGCTTTCGGCGGAGTCAGGCCGTCAAATCATGGGCAGTAACATCACGACCATTAACCAGTTAGAAACACGACTGAACCAATCTGTAGATGCAGTTAAAGATCTACAAACCATGAGTGGCCGAATCGGCAGTATCCTCGATGTGATCCGTAACATCGCAGAGCAGACCAATCTACTGGCTCTAAATGCTGCCATTGAAGCAGCTCGTGCAGGTGAACAGGGTCGTGGTTTTGCAGTAGTGGCCGATGAGGTACGAGTGTTGGCTCAGCGAACGACTGAGTCCACATCGGAAATTGAAAACATGATCACTAACCTGCAGGGTAGCTCAAGCTCGGCGAACAAGGTCATTCAAAGCTGTATGGACGACATGGTGCTCTCTGTAGAACAAGCTTCTAGTGCCAATAGTGCAATGGAAGAGATTCAAGGTTTGATTATGGAAATTAGCCAGATGAGTGGCCATATTGCTCAGGCGGCTAACGAGCAAAGTGAAACGACGCACGATATTGCTCGAAACATTGAGGAGATCAATTCAATTGCTGATTCAAGCTATCAGGCAATGGCTCAGATCGCTCAAACCAGCCAGGATCTCTCCTCTCTGGCTAACCAACAAGGGGAATTGGTGCACCGATTTAAGCTCTGATAAGTCAGCTAAGTGTAATAGTTTGAGTTTGGGCGACTATTTTCTATGGTCGCCCTTGTTTTTTCTAGCCCATGTCATTATATGGTTAGTAAGGCTTGCCCACTTTTCATTTACTCTTTTGCAAGCCAAACATGAGGAATATTTATGGCAGTTCATGTTGGCATCATTGACCAAGACCCAATTCGTCTGGTGACTCCACTTCTTGACCATCGTACCATCAGCGACCACATTGTTTTTATTGGCGTCAAAGCCCAACAGGATATGTACGAACGTCTGCATAGCGTGCTGAAAAAACGTAACATCACCTCTGAGTTTTTTGAAATTCCGAATGTAGCCAACACGTCGAAAATCAAGCAGTCGATTGCCACTCTGGCAGAGAATTTAAAAGCGCGCGATGAACAGGTGAAACTCAATGCAAGTTGTGGTCTGCGTCACCGCCTGCTGTCTGTTTACGAAATCTTCCGTACTTACCACTGGCCAATCTTTGTTGTTGAACCTAACAGTGACCGTTTGTGCTGGCTCTATCCTGATGGAATGGATGATAGCCAGGTGCAGGATCGCATAACCATCGATGACTATCTGACGATTTTTGGCGCTCGCGGTGAGTTCAACGACCATCAATTACCTGAGCAGCTCGATCAGAAGCTCTATCAGCTTGGCGAGAGATGGGCGAGCAACGCTTTAGAGCTTGGGCCTGGCTTAGCGACCCTCAATTATCTTGCTACGACCTGTCGCAAAGAACAGCGTCTGGACGTGGAACTTTCAGAAAAGCAGCAAGGGTACCGTGAACTCAACATGCTGTTATCGGATCTGGTTGAGGCTGAAATTGCTAGTTACGAAAATGGCATATTAACTTTTGCTAACGAAGACGCTCGTCGTTTCTCAAACGGCGAATGGCTGGAAACCCTGGTACATAGTACAGTGCGACAAATTCAGCAGGATATGCCAACGATTCAGGATCACTCGCTTAACGTACAGGTTTACCGCCAATTAGGTGACAGAGAGGTACGCAATGAGCTTGATGTTGCTTCAGTCGTCAATAACAAGCTTCATATCATCGAATGTAAGACAAAAGGGATGCGCGACGATGGTGATGACACCCTCTACAAACTTGAATCGCTTCGTGACCTTTTAGGCGGCCTACAAGCACGCGCTATGCTAGTGAGCTTCCGTCCACTAAGGCACAATGACATCACACGTGCCGAAGACCTTGGGCTCGCTTTGATTGGACCTGACGAGCTGAAAGACCTCAAGAGTCACCTCACTGGTTGGTTTAACGAAGCCGGCGGTCAGGACGACCAATGTGCTGACTGTTAATCGTACAAAAAGAAAAACCGCCATTCGGCGGTTTTTTTGTTTAAGTCCTTCAATAATTTAAGTTTTGGCTGTAAGTTGTAACACAATTGGAGTAACACATGAACATACAGCACACAATCCAACGTAAAGGTATTTACCATTTCAATCTTAGATTAATTAATTTCTAGCATATACCGCAAATCCTTAAAGACAGACAGTAGTCGTCACGCTAAAAAGTTAGTAAACCAAATCTTAAAGAGAATTTCCCACATAGACAAAGAAGCCCTGACCAAAGAACTCCTCACTTCTATCGTAACTCAAGTTATATCTAAGCTTGACCCTTTGGTATCCCCCACTGATAACCCTTCTATTCTATCTTCTAGGAATTCTCATTTACGTATCCAAGCCTCTACTCAAGCCCTTTTAAATTTAGATCCAAGTTGACAAGATGCACCGATCAATCACTCTTACATCTACCACCACTTAAACCAAGTCCAGACCGCCACAACTAAGATCCTTAAGTCTCATCAACAAGGTAATCACTCTGAAGTAATATCTGGTGTATCAGCCTGAATCGACCAAGCTTTCCTAAACTACTAGTCATTTCTTCTTTAAATGCCAAGTAACTAAATAACCCAATGCAATTGCTAAAACGACGAAAAATAATGTGGTTAACACGCTCTTAGCTATTGTAAAGCTGCTAGCGCTGGTAACTAAGGTTTCCGATACACTCGGAAACCTATTTAGCATTAAAGCAATACTGGCATTTTCAAGGTAGTCGAATACACCTGCAAGTACTGGGATAAATGCAACAAAGAACAGCCTCGACTGCTTAGGCAGGAACTGCTTTAAAATCCATGTAATCATAAGAGCATATGAGACAGCAAACATTAGGGGATAAACCAAATCAATTGGTAACTGAACGGTGAGGTATGAATTCCTACCTTCTAAACCCAGAGATTGAAGAAGTTCAGTCGCCTCAGCGTAACTATACCCCGTTGGAGACATATCAAACAAAACAGACTCTGATGAAAAGCTTAATACTAATGGTATGGAATAACCTAGAATCACTGCATAAATCAAATTGGTTAAGACAAACAAAACCAGTACCAGTTTACCGCTCGACGCTCTTTGTAAAAGTGATATTGCCTTACTCATTAGTTTACTCCATTAGATTAAACTTCTCTCGAACCACTATGTTCAATTTTCTCTTTAGCAAGATGCATGATTACTATAAATGCTCCCAACTAGCCCAAGACATACTATTAACGTAGTTTATTTTCAGCCATTTTATTTAAAAAACCAAGCTCCACCATCGTAGACATATAACTTTCGGGTTTACGTAAAACTTGTTCTTGAATTAGCTTTGTCATGCCTTCCTTACATCCTTCGTCGTGATAAGTGTCTAGTACTTCGTCAAGAGTTTGGCGATGAATATCATGCACCCATAACCCCGCCACATCAGCTCCCGCGCCAAAATGTAGTAATGCTATCTCAGGCTCACATTTATGAGCGACGCCAACAGAGTTGTGTAATGCAACCATTTCGTGGATCAAATCTGACCGTTCAGTAGAAAACTCATGCTCTATAGAAAAATCTCGTGCAATCATGGCTCCCTCAATTTCAAAGGTACGGTTTTGTGGAGATAGCTTAGTTAGCCCAATATCATGCATTATAGAACCAATAAAAAATACTTCTTTGTCTACAGGCTTATTGATTTTGTGGCTCATTGCCAAGCCAAAAGCGTAGCTTCGTATACTATGGTTTACGAGAAATTTAGGACTGTGTTTTTCAACCAAATGTAATGCGTCTTTGCATGATTTTGTATCTGGGAACTTGTAATACTCAGGTGATACATAAGGAGCTTGCCGTCTCAACACAAAATTACGAGTTTTCTCCGCCGCAGTACGAATATCACCCTTCATAAAGTGACATAACATACAGAATTTAGTCGGTTTAGGTTTTGACTGCGTCAAATTGGGATTCATTGGTGATTCCTTGTAATTGAGGTATTACCTGATTGAGGTGGTTTGATATTTAAAATCACTTTAGCTAAAACAAATAGTGCGTTTTAATTTGACAGAAGATGACTTCATCTGAAATAACTATACGCTCTCCCATAAATCCACCAAGTAGTATAAATGACAAATATCGCAACAAACTCGCCACGCAAGCATCAAATTGCCATCTTACTTTTTGATGGAGTCGTCTTAGCTGATGCTTTTCTGCCTTATGAAACTTTCAGTCGAGCGACGCTGCCCAGTGGTGATCATGCATATAACGTATTTTTCTGTGGGAATACAGAGATTCACAACGCGGAATGCCTTTCCATTCAGTCTAGATATAACCTAGATGAACTATCCATAGCCGATACAATAATCATTCCTGGTGTAAGAGATTTGAATCTTCCCATACAGGAGACAGCCATTCGGGCAATTCGTGAACATGCAGACAGAGGTGGAAGAGTTCTTTCTATATGCACGGGAGCTTTTGTGCTTGCGGCCACGGGGTTACTGGACAACTTGGAAGTGACGACACATTGGATGCATACCATGTCTTTGCAAACAATGTATCCCCGCACAAAAGTAAATCCAGAAGTACTGTATATCGACAACGGTCAGTTTTTAACTTCTGCGGGAGCTGTCGCTGGCTTAGATTTGTGTCTATATGTTGTTGGCCTTGACTTAGGTAACTATGCCTCCAACGAACTAGCTAAGATATCTGTAGTACAGAGGCATCGACAAGGAGGACAGAAGCAGTATATGAATCATAACTATAATGACTCTGGGCATGGAAAAATCAACGAGCTTCTTAATTGGTTAGAGTCTAATTTGCATGAAAATATTTCTATTGATGAAATGGCGAGTCGAGTATTTATGACTTCACGTACCTTCAATAGGAAGTTCAAAACAGAGCTAGGAGTAACTCCAACTGCGTGGATAACTCATACTAGAGTTAAACACGCGCAACGGTTATTAGAAACTACAGCACTAAGTTTCGAACAAATTTCAGCTAAAGTAGGATTGGGGTCTACGACAAACTTTCGTCGACATTTTCATAAACAAATAGGTACTAGCCCCAGAGAATACAAGAAGGCGTTTCACTACCACCCTACCTCTTAATTTCGTATAAAATACGAAGTACCAAGTGTCTCGACTCTACTCTGTAGTGGAACAGTTTTTAGTTCCTATTCATTCTGGGATAAAGGCGGTTTTTCGGTGATCACAGTTTTCCATGAACGACTCTATCACGTTAATGGGCAAAGGCTTGTTAGCTACCCCGTATAACTCGAATCTGGACAGGAACAATTTAGGGCAACCTGTCAGATCAGGTCTGAATTAGTAAAATTAATATTAGATATTTTAGAGTTATCCCATTCTCTGAGTAGGTGCTGCGTATTCTGCTAAACACCGCTCACTCCATTTCTCAGATGTTTTGAGTCCTATAGAAAACTCATACCCCCTCATTTCAGGTCCCAATTTTGAAAATTTTTAGAATAATAAAAAAGGACACTGTTAAGCCTGTCTCTTGATCACAAGTCTGGATAATCAAGAGACTTAGCGAGTTCATACCCTTCAAGGATGGTTTGTAACCTAAACCATCCTTGCCATAGTGTCTTTATTGAAGCGCGACCCGTTCGCTTGGTATTCTTCCAACCACCTAATCGTGCAATACCTCTGTAAGCCCATGAGATATTGGGTGCCTCCAGCGGTAACTCTTTTCTTTCTAGCTTTAGCCACATTAGCTTCCATGCTTTGCCTTTTAATACCCTTTCGCAACTGCTCTTAGATAACTCATCCGATTCATTCATAAACCTTAACTGGAGCAATCGAGTCGCAATAAAAGCCAGAATGACACTGAGCCTTTCTAAGTTATCTTTACTTTGCATTCTCAATTGCTCAACTTGCGTGCCTTCACTTTTCCAGACTTTATGAAAATCCTCAATTAGCCAGCGCAATTCATAATAGCTGACAATTTTAAGTGCCTCTTCCTTAGTGGTTGCTGGTTCTGAGGTTAGTAAGTGCCATGCGAGCTTATCGCTACTCTCTCCCTATTCAATACATCCCACGTAGTAAAGCGGAATGTTATCGAACTCTTTCTTATTGGCTGGAGACTTAAGCGTCACAGGAGCATATTTAATATCTAGATGAGCCTTACGTGCTTTACGACCGCCTTTTTGTGGTATTTCGAGTACTTTTTCTCCGGCTGATAGCAGTTTGGAAGCGTAGTCATACAGGCGATTATCATGTTCTTCAATGTGGCGACTTTGCATTGAGCGAACAAGGAATCGTTGTTGTTGCTCAATTAAGCCGACAACGGCTTGAGTTCCAGGAGCAAAAAGTAAGGTCGAGCGTACGAACATAGCTCGATGTCGATTACCTTGATTAGAGTGCCCGAGTTCATCTCGTATACTTCGATGGGAGTAACTTAGAGAAGTAGTATCTTCTAATACAAGAAGTGTTTGTTGCTCTAAAGCCTCCTGTGCCGTGACATAAAAGCCTGCTTCTGCGATATCTTCTGCTTTGATTTGCTCATTACGGATAAAGAGATAAGCCCCTTCCATATCAGCAGGGGAGATAATGAGTTTTGAGACTGGTACGCCAGGGTGCTCGGCCAATGAGGCAGCTAAAGCAACAAGTCTTTGAGTACATCTTGGGTCATTGAGGTGAGCTTGGCCGAATTGTTTTTGTGCCCAAAGGGTAGGTTCTATATAGGTCATCATAATCATCCTTGCCGTTATATGGATGATCAGATCATGAAAGACAAAATAAGTTCAAAAAAATCCCCAAACCACAGCTTGGGGATTTTTGTATAAGAGACAGACTGTTAAGCGTCCCTTTCTCTTTCAAAATGTCACACAATCACATACCATGTTGTAACACTCACAGATATTTTAGTCGACATTACAGCCATTCGGCGGTTTTTTTATATTCAGACAAACGGCTAAATTAGCTGTCGTCTTCAGTAAAGTTAGTTGGAAGCGTGGTTTTCATCTGATTCCAGATTTGAGCACTTTCCATACCGTAATGGCGAACAACCACTAAGATCTGTTCACGGTTGCCTGTTTCGCACACTTCCAGCAGGTCACGGTAGAACTGCAGTGCTAACTGACGCGCTTCCGCATTTGAGAAGTAGTAGCTACCCACGCGGTCGTAAAGCTTCTTCAAGCCGTTAAAAATCAGACCGTAGATCTGGTTGCCTGAATGGAACGCAAGGCGTTGGAACAGCATGTAGTCGTAAAAGTTAAATGTCTTAGCAATCAATGTTGCCTGACGCTTAGCCTCGTCTTTCTCACCATCATCTTTGATGTGCTGACGAATTTTGTCTGCGTAAGGAGAAGACTCCATAAACACATCCCAAGATTCAGCTGCAAGCAGTGCTTCACAAGAATTGATAACACTACTAATGGTTTTTTCAGCGCTCTCTTTATTCGCTTTAAATGCGTAGCGCATAAAGATAGGACTGATATTTGTACGTGCTGCAAGCAAATCTTCAACGATAGAAGTGGCATTATCCGCATCTAACGTCATTAACGTATCGAGAATGTGTAAGCCAGATGTTTCCATAAACTGGTTTACGCGTGTCGGTTTACCGTGCTGGATTGTCAGCCAGCCATCTCGAGCCAAACGCTGTAGTACTTCACGTAACGTAGTACGTGTTACACCAATTAATTCAGAGAGCTCACGTTCGGCTGGTAAAATAGAACCTGGAGGGAAACGCCCTTTCCAAATACTCTCAATAATGTATTTTTCTGCGAATCCTGCTGGGCTCTTTGCCTTTATGACCATTTATAACTTATCCAATCTTGTTTTCTTATGGGTCTAATGTAACTCATCATACCACTAGTTCTCACATATCGGAAACCATCACTCAGTAAACGTGCGGCAAAACCACAATAGAGTTAGAACTCTAACTATATGCAGCTTTTACTGATGCCTCTTGGCTGGCGAAACAGCAGTATTTTTCAATTTAACATAGTTGAAACATCACATAGCCCTTACCCTGCCGAGTTTCAGCCGCAAAAGATAAGTTTGAATAATTGCAAACTTTACAGATAATTTTCATTCATTATTATTACATATTCTTTCTTATTCTAAGCTTTCGAACTCTTGCTTTCACTAACCTGAGTTTTTCACAACTCTTACGCGTTATTTACGCCACTTTGATCGCGTTTTTAAACAAAAGTCCGTTAATAGAATAGTTAGCGTTATTTTTCTCATTGACTAAATTCCATCGAAGAGTACAGTGGCGACCAAAGTAAAGGAGTGCTTGTCTTTCTCAGGGAGTGACTTGGCAAGACCACATGATCGTGATCTCGATGTTGTTTTTCTAAGTCACTGTTGAATCGGGTTTGTTTCTGCCTACGGCTAGATTTCTACTGGACAGAAAAAACGCTATCTACCGGTTAATGGATACAAGCACGCGCAGTGTCTATTCATAACAACATTTAAGAGTATTTAAATCATGCCGATGTCACTCGGAAATGCATTTATTAAGAACTTTCTTGGTAAAGCCCCAGATTGGTACAAAGTTGCCATTATCTCATTCTTAGTTATCAACCCTCTCGTTTTTTTCTTTGTTGACCCATTTGTCGCTGGTTGGCTTTTAGTTGCAGAGTTTATCTTCACACTCGCGATGGCGCTAAAGTGTTACCCACTGCAACCAGGTGGCCTACTCGCTATTGAAGCCATCGCTATCGGAATGACCAGTCCAGAACAGGTTAAACACGAACTGGTAGCCAACATCGAAGTTCTGCTACTACTAGTCTTCATGGTTGCTGGTATCTACTTCATGAAACAGCTACTGCTGTTTATTTTTACTAAGATACTACTTGGCATCCGCTCTAAGAGCATGCTATCACTAGCATTCTGTTTTGCTGCAGCTTTCCTTTCAGCATTCCTTGACGCTCTGACAGTAATCGCCGTTGTAATCAGCGTTGCGGTTGGTTTCTACGCTATCTACCACAAAGTTGCGTCAGGTCAGGGACCACACGCTTCTCACGACCATACTCAAGATGACCACTTATCAGAACTGACGCGTGACGACTTAGAGAACTACCGTGCGTTCCTTCGTTCACTACTCATGCATGCTGGTGTTGGTACTGCTCTTGGTGGTGTAATGACCATGGTGGGTGAACCGCAAAACCTGATTATTGCAGACCAGGCTGGTTGGCAGTTCGGCGAATTTATCATTCGTATGTTGCCTGTAACCGCGCCGGTATTTGTGTGTGGTTTAATCACTTGTGTTCTGGTAGAGAAACTAAAAGTGTTCGGCTACGGTGCCCGTCTACCTGAGAACGTACGTCAAATCCTGGTCGACTTCGACCGCGAAGAGCGTAAAACTCGTACTAACCAAGACGTTGCTAAGCTATGGGTACAGGGCTTTATCGCAGTATGGCTGATTGTTGGTCTGGCACTTCACCTTGCCGCTGTCGGTCTGATTGGTCTGTCAGTGATCATCCTCGCGACTGCATTTACTGGTGTTATCGAAGAGCACTCGATGGGTAAAGCCTTCGAAGAAGCGCTGCCATTTACCGCCCTACTCGCCGTCTTCTTTGCTGTCGTTGCTGTAATCATCGATCAGGAGCTATTTAAGCCAGTGATTGACGCTGTACTGCACGTTGAAGATAAAGGCACTCAGCTTGCTCTGTTCTATGTAGCAAACGGCATACTGTCTATGGTATCTGATAACGTGTTCGTTGGTACCGTATACATTAACGAGGTGAAAACAGCGCTAGTGGAAGGTGTTATCACTCGCGACCAGTTCGACCTACTAGCCGTTGCTATCAATACAGGTACTAACCTGCCTTCAGTTGCGACACCTAACGGTCAGGCTGCATTCCTGTTCTTGTTAACCTCAGCTCTGGCACCATTAATCCGTCTTTCTTACGGCCGTATGGTTGTAATGGCGTTGCCATACACCATCGTCCTAGCACTAGTTGGTTTGGCTGGTATCGTGTTCTTTGTCGAGCCTATGACAGCATGGTTCTATGATGCAGGCTGGATTTCAGCCCATGTCGGCGACATTACGCCTGCAGTGTCTGGTGGACACTAATCACTAATTAATAAAAGTTTTAGTTGATACCGAAACTTTTCCACGATAAAAAGCTCTGATAACTCAGAGCTTTTTTTATTACTACAGGATATCTGTGTGAACATTCTTTCTAGTATCAAATCATTTTCACAAGGACGACTGTCTTGGTTGTTACTGCTACTGTTCGTAATCTTCTTTGAAGCATGCGCCCTCTTCTTCCAGCATGTAATGATGCTTTCACCTTGTGTGATGTGTATTTATGAACGTGTTGCTATGCTGGGTATTGGTGGCGCTGCGCTTATTGGCCTGATCGCTCCAAACAATCCAATCATTCGCTGGCTCGGTTTAGCGGCTTGGGGTGCGAGCTCATACAAAGGTCTGGCTCTGGCATTACAGCACGTTGATTACCAGTTCAATCCATCACCGTTCGCAACCTGCGACCTGTTTGTGACCTTCCCTGACTGGGCACCGCTCAACAAGTGGGTTCCATGGATGTTTGAAGCTTACGGTGATTGCAGCAAGGTAGTCTGGCAATTCCTGACTCTATCAATGCCTCAGTGGCTAGTGGTGATTTTTGCGGCAAACTTAGTGGCGTTGGCTGTTGTAGTGGTTGCGCAATTGGCGAAGAATAAGCGATAGAGATCGAGAGTCGAGAGTCGAGAGTCGAGAGTCGAGAGTCGAGAGTCGAGAGTCGAGAGTCGAGAGTCGAGAGTCGAGAGTCGAGAGTCGAGAGTCGAGAGTCGAGAGTCGAGAGTCGAGAGTCGAGAAAAGTTTGAAGGGTTGGCACATGGTGTCAACCCTTTCTTTTTATATCTGGAGGATGAAATTAAAAAGGAACTGACCTGCCAGTATCTTGCGACTCACTCACCACAGGTATGTCTCGCAGGGCTAACTCCGTTCTCGATTCTCGGAGCGAAGCGTTCTCGCCCTCTCTAAACAGCGGGCTACGCCCGCTAGTTCATTTCTCTGCCTGGAGCTGGTGCTAACACTTCACGGTTACCGTTGTGCCCTGGTGCACTTACAATGCCCTGAGCTTCAAGCTGTTCGACAATTCGAGCCGCACGGTTGTAACCAATCTTAAAGCGACGCTGAACACCTGAGACAGAGCCTCTGCGCGACTGGACCACATGTTCGACAACTTGATCGAATAGTGGGTCCATATCTTCGTCGCCCTCTGGTTTCTCGCCCGGTAATAGGCCTTCCGGACCTTGGTCACCGTTAGTGATCTCTTCGATATAGTTCGGCTTGCCACGCGCCTTCCAGTTATTAACCACCGCATGTACGTCGTCATCGGAAGCAAAAGCGCCGTGGACACGCACTGTATGACTAGAGCCCGGTGGTAAGTACAGCATGTCACCCATACCAAGTAGTGATTCTGCGCCACCCTGATCGAGGATGGTACGCGAGTCAGTCTTGGTCGAAACCGTAAATGCGACACGCGTTGGGATGTTTGCCTTAATCAGACCGGTAATGACATCGACCGAAGGACGCTGGGTCGCCAGAATCAGGTGAATACCCGCTGCACGTGCTTTTTGAGCCAGACGGGCAATCAGTTCTTCTACTTTCTTGCCCACTACCATCATCAGGTCAGCAAATTCATCGACGATAACGACAATGTAAGGCAGCTTCTCAAGCAGAGGGGCTTGCTCGTCCATGCTATCGCCTGGCTGCCATAGTGGATCATGGATTGGATGGCCCGCTTCCGCTGCCATCTTAAGCTTATCATTGAAACCTTTAATGTTACGTACGCCAAGTGCTGACATCAGCTTGTAGCGACGCTCCATCTCACCCACACACCAACGTAATGCGTTAGAAGCATCTTTCATATCGGTCACAACTTCAGACAGAAGATGGGGAATCCCCTCATAGACAGACAGTTCAAGCATTTTCGGGTCAATCATGATGAAGCGAACATCTTCAGGAGTTGCTTTGTAAAGCATACTCAGAATCATCACGTTAACACCGACTGACTTACCAGAACCGGTAGTACCTGCGACCAACACGTGAGGCATCTTAGACAGGTCAGCAACCACAGCTTCACCAGCAATATCCTGTCCAAGCACGACTGTAGTCGGAGATTTTGCTTCAATAAATTGTTGACTGCCTACTACATCGGAGAAGAACACCGTCTGACGACTCATGTTTGGCAGTTCAAGACCAACATATGGCTTACCAGGGATAACCTCTACGACACGGACCGCCATCGCCGATAGTGAACGGGCTAAGTCCATAGACAGACCAGAGATACGGCTAACCTTAACGCCAGGCGCCAGATCCAGTTCAAATCGAGTGATTACCGGACCAGGGAAAATATCAACCACCGTTGCCTGAATCTTGTAGTCAGCCAGTTTGGCTTCCACTAAGCGGGCAATATTCTCTAATGCTTCACGGTCGATAAAGTTTTCGCGTTTTTCTGGATGGTATAGCAGTTCCAGAGTTGGCATTGGCTCAGCAGGCTTAGGTAAGTTTGTCTCCTGCTGAACCAGGAATGGGTTCTGCTGGGCGACGACTTTCGCTTTCGCTTCTTCTACCATGTTGTGCAGAGCCGCCGCATCTTGATCTTCAATCTGGTTTGACTGGTCAATCTCTTCCACTTCAACCTGTGGCTCTTCAACCACATCAAACGAAGAGATAGTCGGCTCTTGATACTCCTCATCAGGCGTAATTTCAGCCGAGATTTGTTCCAGTTCAGTGTGCGTGATCGACGGTTGAACAACCTCTTCCTCAGCAATGTCGTTGTGCCAAGGCAGATCGGCCGGCTGTTCGCTTGGCATCACTGGTGGCTCAACAACTGGCTCTGGCTGAGTCATCGCTACTTGAGGTGGGACTTGCTGGCTCATATGCAGTTCTTCGCTTGGCGCAAAGTCATCCGCACTTCGGGCTGCATTTTCTAGCTCTTCAATTGTCGCACCAAGCTGCTTGGTTCTTTCGACTGGTGCAGGCTGTTCGAATGTCTGAGCTTGGTACTGCTCGGTCATTACAGGAGCAATAGCCTGAGGCTCTTCAACCACTTCTGGTTGTGAGTGGTAAACAGGCTCAACTACTGATGGTTCTGGTTCCACTGCTGCTGTTGCCGTCTCCGGCATATGAATGTTGAAACGTCGTTCACTCGGAGCAACAACAGGCTCTTGTTCCTGTCTCTTTTCAAGAACTGGTTCTGGGTCTTGCTCGTATTGGTTGAGCTCTGCTTCCAATACTTCATCCTGACGACCACGAACTTTGTTAACCAGATGAGTCATTAGTTGAATTGCTTTTTCACCCAGCCAGTCAACAATGGATAACCAGGAGATGCCGGTTAATAAGGTAAAGCCCGCCCCCCACAAAAATAGGAATACCAGCGTAGTGCCCAGAATGTTGAGAGTCGGAAGAGCAAGGCTTGTCAGCACATCACCAATAACGCCGCCGGACGAGAAGTACCAGATGTCGTCAAAGTTAATATCAGCAAGGCCACAACTGGTTAAGATGATGACCGTTAAACCAAGCAGACGAGTGCCCCATAACATCAAGTCAATGGATTCATCTTCGTCACGACTTCTTAACATCACCCAGGCAGTGGCAGTCACAACAAATGGGATCACATAGGCTAAAGAACCAAAAACAAAAAATAGTGTATCCGCAAGCCAGGCACCAACCAGACCACCTGCGTTATTGATTTCGCCTCCCCAGGCAGTCTGTGACCACGAAGGATCCGCTGCACTGAAGGTAAACAGAGCCACTGATAAAAATATCGAGCTTAGAACAATGACGATCAAGCTACATTCCTGAAGACGCTGTGGACCGCTGAGGCGAGACGGTTGAGTTTCCTCACCCGTTTTAATGATCGTTTGTACTTTATTTTTGGTTTCTTTAAACATAACCAACTTTATCTATGCATGACACCAAAGAGCTGAGAGGACTTTTTGACCACTTTAATAAGCTCTGATTGGTAAGAAAAAAATAGTCCGAGCGGCAAGGCCACTCGGACTATCGATTTAACCATATCAGGGGCAAAAACCCAATTGCTTAAAGTCAGAATATGGAAAGCTATTAGGACTTTAGGCAAAAGCTCAAATTTAAGCTAGCGAGTTTTGATAACCAACTGGTTAGTTTGTTTCACTTCTTCCATTACCACGTAGGTACGTGTGTCGTTAACACCCGGTAGACGAAGGAGCGTATCACCTAGCAGCTTACGGTAAGCGCTCATGTCTGATACACGTGTTTTTAACAAGTAGTCAAAATCACCAGATACTAGGTGACACTCTTGAATGTCATCTAATTTCTGTACTGCTGTATTGAACTGCTCGAACACATCCGGTGCACCACGGTTTAACGTAATCTCAACAAACACGAGTAATGAAGCATCAAGATATTGCGGGTTAAGCAACGCTGTATAACCCGTAATGTAACCTTGACGTTCTAAACGACGTACACGTTCCAAACACGGTGTTGGTGATAAACCGACACGTTTTGATAACTCAACGTTCGAAATTCGACCATCTTTCTGCAACTCATTAAGAATGTTGCGGTCGATGCGATCTAGATCCTTGGACGGCTTTTTATTGTTGTCTGCCATTTTTTATTCCACCTTATTACTTCCTTGCAAAAAAATATACTACAACTTTTTAATATTCAGTATCAAATTTTATCCAATCATATCTATACTAGATATTAATTCGACAGAATTACCCTACACACAGTTAATACAACTATCATAGTTTATACAACCAAAATAAAATGAGGAATTCAGGATGATTATTGGCGTACCTAAGGAAATCAAAAACCACGAATACCGTGTTGGTATGATCCCAGCGAGCGTTCGCGAGCTAGTGTCTCAAGGTCACCAAGTTTTTGTTGAAACTAATGCCGGTTCAGGCATCGGTTTTTCAGACGATGATTACATCGCTGTAGGCGCATCCATACTTCCTACCGCTGCTGACGTTTTCGCGCAAGCAGAAATGATTGTAAAGGTTAAAGAACCTCAAGCTGTCGAGCGAGCTATGCTTCGAGAAGGGCAAATTTTATTTACTTATTTGCACCTAGCACCAGATTTTCCACAAACTGAAGAGCTAATCAAGAGCAAAGCTGTCTGTATAGCATATGAGACTGTAACAGATAATATGGGTCGCTTGCCACTACTTGCGCCAATGTCTGAGGTAGCAGGTCGCATGTCTATTCAAGCAGGTGCACAAACTTTAGAGAAATCTCACGGTGGTCGTGGTCTACTACTAGGTGGTGTACCAGGTGTTGAGCCAGCTAAAGTAGTTGTTGTTGGCGGCGGTGTTGTAGGTGCAAACGCTGCACGTATGGCTGTTGGCCTACGCGCTGACGTAACTATCCTGGACCGTAACGTTGATACCCTACGCCGTCTTGACGAAGAATTCCAAGGTCGCGCAAAAGTGGTTTACTCTACAGAAGATGCTATTGAGAAGCATGTTCTAGAAGCTGACCTAGTTGTTGGTGCGGTTCTAATCCCAGGTGCAGCTGCTCCTAAACTAGTGACTAAAGAGCACATCGCTAAGATGAAGCCAGGCGCAGCAGTTGTTGACGTTGCAATCGACCAAGGCGGTTGTTTCGAAACTTCACACGCAACGACTCACGCAGATCCTACTTACATCGTTGACGACGTAGTTCACTACTGTGTTGCTAACATGCCAGGTGCTGTTGCTCGCACTTCTACATTCGCTCTAAACAATGCAACACTTCCTTACATTGTTAAGCTAGCGAACAAAGGTTACCGTGAAGCTCTACTAGAAGATAACGGCTTCCTAGAAGGTCTGAACGTTATCCACGGTAAAGTAACGTGTAAAGAAGTTGCTGAAAGCTTCGACCTAGAGTACGTAGAACCAGCACAAGCGATTGCAATGTTCAACTAATGTTGAATGATTGAATTGATAAAAGCGCTCACTTCGGTGGGCGTTTTTTTTTGGAGAAACGAGAAACGAGAAACGAGAAACGAGAAACGAGAAACGAGAAACGAGAAACGAGAAACGAGAAACGAGAAACGAGAAACGAGAAACGAGAAACGAGAAACGAGAAACGAGAAACGAGAAAATCTTGGAAGGTTGACGTGAAAGCGTCAACCTTTTTTCTGTATTTTAGACGTAAGTCCATAACAAAGAGCTCGGTATCAGATACCAACTCAGCAGCTATAACGTGTGTACCTCTCGAAGCGAAGCGTTCTCGAAACTGTTCTTTTAGAACCAACGCTCTAACGCTGACTTATCTAGCTGACGGAATGCGCGGTTAAGGATCTGTGCCAGCTCTTTATAACGAGGGCGCGATTTCATTGGTTCAAGTGCGAAACCACTTTCGGCAATTTTCTGATAAATCTCACGGTACCAACCTGCCAGTGCCGGCGGAAGCTGAGTATTAGAGCGATTACCTAACCACCACATCCCCTGAATAGGCATACTAATAGCGAACAGTGCAATAATGACTGCTTGTGGCATCGATTGATAATTGTTAAACGCCATCTGCGTTAACACACTAATCGCTGCAATGGCCGGCATCACTTTGACGCCAAAACGAGTCGCTTTGATAATACGCTGTTCAGGGAATAGCATATTCAGCTCTTTACGCATGGGCCAAATGTCCATGTACTTTTGCCCATCACGTAGGCTGTGAACTAAACCGACTTTATTGCTCATAGGGGCTCTCTCACTTCATCAGTGGGTCCAAAACTAAAATTTAGTTGAAAGATTCAACTATTAAGACAAAAAATTGATGAAAGTTAATATTCTTTCAAATTTTTTTTGTTATCATTGCTTATTATCGTTATCCTTTGCGGACCCACAATCTCATTGTTGCTGTTATTTACAATTTAAGCAACTCTTGAGACCTTTCTGCATCGGATGCAAGAGTGGTGATCAGGATCGCCACTGTCTTTTTATATGGAATTCTAAGTTTTTTTGACCAAGATTAGTACGCAGCTTGTTATGCATCGTCTATTCTTGTGATTAATTTTTATCCTAACTGATTATTACAGGTAGTCACTCATGTCAAAGCTAGTTTTAGTTTTAAACTGCGGTAGTTCTTCTCTTAAATTTGCTGTTGTTGATGCAGAAAGCGGTGATGAGCATCTAACAGGTCTTGCAGAATGTCTGCACCTTCCTGAAGCTCGTATCAAGTGGAAACTTGACGGTAAGCACGAAGCTCAACTAGGCAACGGCGCAGCTCACGAAGAAGCTCTAGCGTTCATGGTAGAAACTATTCTTGCTTCTAAGCCAGAGCTTTCTGAGAACCTAGCAGCAATCGGTCACCGTGTTGTACACGGCGGCGAGAAGTTCACTCAGTCTGCACTTATTACTGACGACGTGCTTAAAGGCATCGAAGACTGTGCGACTCTAGCACCTCTTCACAACCCTGCTCACATCATCGGCATCAAAGCAGCACAAAAATCTTTCCCAGCACTGAAAAACGTTGCTGTGTTTGACACTGCTTTCCACCAAACAATGCCTGAAGAGTCTTACCTATACGCTCTTCCATACAACCTATACAAAGAGCACGGTATCCGTCGTTACGGCATGCACGGTACTTCACACCTATTCATCACTCGTGAAGTTGCTAACATCCTTGGCAAGCCAGTTGACGAAGTTAACATCATCAACTGTCACCTAGGTAACGGTGCGTCTGTATGTGCAGTTAAAAACGGTAAGTCTGTAGACACTTCAATGGGTCTGACTCCTCTAGAAGGTCTGGTAATGGGTACTCGTTGTGGCGACATCGACCCTGCGATCATCTTCCACCTACACGATACTCTTGGTTACTCTGTTGAGAAAATCAACAACATGCTAACTAAAGAGTCTGGTCTAGCTGGTCTGACAGAAGTAACTTCTGACTGTCGTTTCGTTGAAGACAACTACGGTGAGAAAGAAGAAGCAACTCGCGCGATGGATGTATTCTGTCACCGCCTAGCTAAGTACGTTGCTGGTTACACTGCATCTCTAGAAGGTCGTCTGGACGCTATCGTATTCACTGGTGGTATCGGTGAAAACTCTGGCCCAATCCGTGAAATGGTTCTTAACCGTCTAGGTATCTTCGGTATCGAAGTTGATGGCGAAGCTAACCTTAAAGCTCGTTTCGGTGGTGAAGGTACTATCACAACTGAAAACAGCCGTATCCCAGCAATGGTTATCTCTACTAACGAAGAGCTAGTTATCGCTGAAGACACTGCACGTCTAGCAGGTCTTTAATTGACTTAACCGGCTGACACAACGTCAGCCGGTTTTCTTACTAAGGGGCTTAACTCCTATTCCAATATGATTAAGGAATACGCAGTTAAGCTTTTATCCCAATAGCTAAAGGTACTCTACGAATGTCTCGTACTATTATGCTTATCCCTGCAAGTGCTGGTGTTGGTCTTACTAGCGTAAGCATGGGTGTTCTTCGCGCTATGGAGCGCAAAGGCGTTAAAGTTTCTTTCTACAAGCCAATCTGTCAACCTCGTTCTGGCGGTGATCAGCCAGACTTAACGTCAACAATCGTTGGCGCTAACAGCGATGTTAAGATTGGTACGCCATTGATGATGTCTGTTGCTGAAAGCCTAATCGGTAACGACAACATGGACGAGCTACTAGAAACTGTTGTTGAGCGTTACAACCAGATCAACAAAGATGCTGACGTAACTCTTATCGAAGGTCTGGTACCTACTCGTAAACACCCATTCGCTAACCAGGTGAACGCTGAAATCGCAGCAACACTTGGTGCAGAGATCGTACTAGTTGCTACGCCAGGCACAGACAACCCAGCTCAGCTTAAAGAGCGTATCGAAGTTGCTTGCTCTAACTTTGGCGGCACTAAGAACAAAAACATCTCTGGCGTTATCATCAACAAGCTAAACGCTCCTGTTGATGAAGCTGGTCGTACTCGTCCGGATCTGTCTGAAATCTTCGACGATGCTGACAGCGCGAAACAGAACGAAATGAAAGTGATGGAGATCTTCAACACATCTCCAATCCGCGTACTAGGTTGTGTGCCATGGAGCATTGACCTAATCGCAACTCGTGCAATTGACATGGCTGAGCACCTAAACGCTGATATCATCAACGCTGGTGACATCAACACTCGCCGTATCAAGAGCATCACGTTCTGTGCACGTTCACTGCCAAACATGATTGAACACTTCAAGCCAGGTTCACTGCTAGTAACTTCAGCAGACCGTCCTGACGTAATCGTTGCAGCCGCTCTGGCAGCAATGAACGGTGTTGAAATCGGTGCAATCCTTCTAACTGGCGGTTACGACATTCCAGAAGAGATCGTAGGTCTATGTAAGCCAGCGTTTGATTCAGGTCTGCCTATCTTCAAGGCACAAGGTAACACTTGGCAAACTTCTCTGAACCTACAGAGCTTCAGCATCGAAGTTCCTGCTGACGATAAAGAGCGTATCGAGTTCATTAACGAGCACGTTGCTGGCAACATCGATGGCAACTGGATCGAGTCTATGACTGAAGGTACTCAGAAGTCTCGTCGCCTAAGCCCGCCAGCATTCCGTTACCAGCTAACTGAGTTCGCTCGTAAAGCAGGTAAACGTATCGTTCTTCCTGAAGGTGATGAGCCACGTACAGTTAAAGCTGCGGCTATCTGTGCAGAGCGTGGTATCGCTGAATGTGTGCTTCTTGGTAACCCAGAAGAGATCAAACGTGTTGCTGCGCAACAAGGCGTTGAACTAGGTGCTGGCGTAACTATCATCAACTCTGATGAAGTACGTGAAAACTACGTTGCTCGTCTGGTTGAGCTACGTGGCGCTAAAGGTATGACAGAAGTTGTTGCTCGCGAGAAGCTACAAGATTCAGTATTCCTTGGCACTATGATGCTTGAGAATGACGAAGTAGACGGTCTGGTTTCAGGTGCTGTTCACACAACGGCAAACACTATCGTTCCTCCGTTCCAGATCATCAAGACTGCACCTGATGCGTCGATCGTATCTTCTGTTTTCTTCATGCTACTACCTGATCAGGTACTGGTTTACGGTGACTGTGCGATCAACCCAGATCCGACTGCTGAACAGTTAGCTGAAATCGCTATCCAATCTGCTGACTCTGCAGCAGCATTTGGTATCGAACCACGCGTTGCTATGATCTCTTACTCTACTGGTGAATCTGGTAAAGGTGCAGACGTAGATAAAGTACGTGAAGCGACTAAGATCGCTCAAGAGAAACGTCCAGATCTCGTTATCGACGGTCCTCTACAGTACGACGCAGCTATCATGGAAAACGTTGCCGCGTCTAAAGCGCCTAACTCTCCGGTAGCAGGTAAAGCGACGGTATTCGTATTCCCAGACCTAAACACTGGTAACACAACTTACAAAGCGGTACAGCGTTCAGCTGACCTAGTGTCTATCGGTCCAATGCTTCAGGGCATGCGTAAGCCAGTAAACGATCTGTCTCGCGGCGCTCTAGTTGACGACATCGTATACACAGTTGCTCTAACAGCGATTCAGGCTGACCAGGCAGAGCAGGCAAAAGAGAAAGTGGTTAACTAATTTCCGCTTCTATTTTGGCCTACACAAACCCTCGCGAATGCGGGGGTTTGTTTTATCTCTGCATAGATTAATGTAATACCAGGTACACTGCGGCGCCTGCCACGACACAGCCGATCATTACAGGTGCTACCCTCACCCACAAAGCCTTATCACCAATCGAAACAACCATTGCCATTTTAACCACGGTATTGACCGAAGCCGCAATCAGGATACCCAGTACGGCCGTCGTAGAACTCAATGAACCTGTGCTTTGACGCCCTAGGGCTAAAGAAATTGCGTCAACATCGGTAATACCGGACAAGGCGGATAGCAGTAAAACCCCTGCATCACCAAACCATTGCAATAACGCCTGTGACAACAACATGATGACTGCCAGCACGACACCAAAAAACAGCGCAGACTGCAGTGCTAATGGATTAGCCTGTTTGTTCGATGGCTCGATGTTGCTGAGTTCACTTCTGTTCCATACCCACCAGGCAGGAAGGTAGAGTGCCAGCATCATTGTCAGTACAATCGGCCACAACAAATGAACCAACTGGGGGCTAATTACCGAAAGAACAATCAGTAAGCGCGGGAACATGGTGCCACAGCTTAAAAGGATACCACTGGCAAGCAATGGGCTAATAGCCGGTTGCTCACGGGATAGGTGTGAGAATTGTAATGTCAGCGCTGTTGAAGAGCTGAGACCTGCAAATACAGACGTAAACAGGATGCCTCGTTTCGCGCCACCGATTTTTATCGCGAAGTAACCAACAAATGAGATACTGGCAATCAGTACCACCATCCACCATATTTCATAGGGGTTGAGTGCATTCCAGGGGCCATAGGTTTGGTTGGGTAATAGAGGTAACAGGACAATCGATATCAACAGCAAACGCAGTCCGGCATCGAGCTCGTACTCTTTAAGCCGCTGTAGCGCTTGATGGAGTTCCTTTTTGTTATCGAGTACCACCGCAGTAATAACAGCCGCCGCCACCGCCAAGACTGCCTCGCCAGAAACAGCCAGAATTCCCAGCACAAAAGTGACCAGTAAACTGACGACACCAGTAATGCTTACATCGTCACTTCTCTTCTGCTGAACGACAAAAGCAATACAGGCCAAAATGACTAATGCGATCAGCGCGAAGCCAATCAGCAACGGACTATATAGCTTGGCTAAAATAGCCGTCAAACCGCCAAGTAAGCCGACTAAGGAAAACGTGCGAATACCCGCTACCCGACTTCCCTCAACGCTATTTCGCATCACCCAGCCACGCTGAGTGCCAACAATGGCTCCAAGCAGCAAGGAAACAAATAGATTCCATGTCAGGTGGTCGCCATTAAACAATCCGCTGATATCCATACCTCAGTTCCTCAAACTTCGGCTTTACTATCATTAGTTTATGCAATATCGCAGCGAATTTCGTGATTGACGGTGTAAAACAAAAAAATAAAAGCGCCACCGAGTGACGCTATTTATTATGGGTTAGTAACTAGAGCTGTTCCCGACCATGAGCCGATTCCAAGTCAAGTTCTGGGCCTTTCGGCACGACTTGAGTCGGATTGATGCCCGTGTGACTGAAGTAATAGTGACGTTTGATATGGTAGAAGTCGGTTGTCTCTTTAATCCCCGGTACCTGATAGAGCTCTTTCATATATCCATTCAGGTTCGGATAGTCGGCAATCCGCTTCTTATTACATTTAAAATGTCCGACGTAAACCGCATCAAACCGAATGAGAGTGGTAAAAAGTCGCCAGTCCGCTTCAGTTAAGCTGTCTCCAGCCAGGTAGCGGTTTTTAGCCAAATGGGCTTCCAGTCTGTCTAGTGACTCAAACAGATGGTTATAGGCTTCTTCGTATGCCTCTTGTGTAGTTGCGAAACCACAGCGATAAACACCATTATTTACATGTGGATAGACATAGGCATTCCATTCGTCAATAAGCTCACGTGCTGATTCTGGGTAGTAATCATCCGTGTTGCCGGTGATATGGTTAAACTCAGAGTTAAACATGCGGATAATTTCCGACGACTCGTTGCTAACAATCGTATTGTGCTTTTTGTCCCATAATACAGGTACCGTAACTCGTCCTGTGTAATCAGGCTTAGCTTCGGTGTAGATTTGATGTAAGCGCGTATGGCCAAATAGTGGCTCCGGTAACCCCATTTGCCAGCCTTCTGACATCATATCCGGACAGACAACAGTGACATCAATATGTTCTTCAAGACCTTTCAGCTTACGGAAAATGAGGGTGCGATGCGCCCAGGGACAAGCTAACGATACATAGAGATGATATCGGCCTGACTCTGGCTGGAACTTAGCGTCAGGCTGGTTTCGGATCCAATCGCGAAAACCAGCATCTTCCCTGACAAATTTGCCATTGCTTGATTTGGTGTCATACCAAACGTCTTGCCACACACCTTCGACTAACTTACCCATCTTTTCGCTCCTAACCCGCATATGTTAATGAGATTAGTATAAAAAAAAATTTGCCTGAGATAATTAGACAGCGTTGGCTTAGTTGTTCGAATATTTTGAATGGAACCGGACGACGTTGTATTACAACCGATACAAAAAAGCGCGGCTCCCTTAAAGGAAGCCGCGCTGATTAAAGCTTTGAGCGTAAATTATACGCTAACGTGCAAACATGATACTGCGTGAGTGTCGTTACCTTCGATGGTCGGTTTCGTTTGTGCACACGCATCCGTTGCCTGAGGACAACGTGTACGGAACACACAACCTGAAGGAGGACTAATTGGTGATGGTAAATCACCCTCTAGCATCTCAATCTGCTTATTACGTTCTAGTTTAGGATCAGGGATTGGTACCGCAGACATCAAAGCACGCGTGTATGGGTGCTTTGGATCAGCGAACAGTGCTTCTGCTTCACCCAGTTCAACCGCATTACCTAAGTACATGACAAGTACACGATCTGAAATGTGTTTAACGACGGACAAGTCGTGCGCGATAAATACCAGTGAAAGACCCAGCTCTTTCTGCAATTCTTTAAGCAGGTTAACTACCTGAGCCTGAATCGATACATCCAGTGCTGATACTGGCTCATCACAGATGATCATCTTAGGCTTAAGAATCAGTGCACGGGCAATACCGATACGCTGACACTGACCACCAGAAAACTCGTGCGGGTAACGGTTGATAACGTTAGGCAGTAGACCTACTTTTGCCATCATCTCTTTAACGCGATCTTTTACTTCTACCTTAGACAGTTCTGGATAGAAAGTTTCAAGAGGCTCAGCGATGATATCACCAACCGTCATACGTGGGTTTAGTGATGCCAGAGGGTCCTGGAAGATCATCTGAATCTCTTTACGAGTTTCACGACGTTGTACTTCTTGCATCTTAGTCAGATCCTGACCAAGCCACATAACGTCACCGTCAGTTGCTTCCACCAAACCGATAATTGCGCGAGCAAATGTCGATTTACCACAACCTGACTCACCTACTACACCCAGTGTTTCACCTTCATATAGACGAACGTTAACACCGTCTACGGCTTTAAGGTTAGCAGGCTTTGCCCAAGGCCAAGCTGACTTGGCTGCGATATTAAAGTGAACTTTAAGATTCTTTACGTCCAGTAATAGCGATTTATCTACACTCATTTGCTCCAAGCCTCCCAATCAGAAAAACATGCACGCTGACGGCCATCTCCAAATGGAGTCAGAATTGGCGTTTCACGCTTACAACGATCTGTTACACGGTGGCAACGCTCTTGATACGGACAGCCTGTTGGCAAACGTAGCAAGTTTGGTGGGTTGCCCGGAATCGTCGGTAGGATTTCACCTTCAGTATCAAGGCGAGGAATCGCTTTAAGCAGACCTTCCGCGTATGGGTGACTTGGGTTATAGAAGATTTCATCTACTGTGCCGTACTCCATTGTACGACCAGCATACATTACCAATACCTTGTCACATGAACCCGCAACAACACCCAGGTCATGGGTAATCATGATGATTGCAGTGTTGAACTCTTGTTTCAGTTCATTCAACAGATCCATGATCTGAGCCTGAACCGTTACGTCCAACGCCGTTGTTGGTTCATCAGCGATAAGCAGTTTAGGACGACATAGCAGCGCCATTGCAATCATTACACGCTGACGCATACCGCCCGAGAACTCATGTGGGTACATGGTAATACGCTTACGAGCTTCAGGAATTTTTACCGCTTCTAGCATGCGCACTGACTCTTCGAAAGCTTCAGCTTTGCCCATACCTTTATGCAGCATCAGAACTTCCATCAACTGATCACTTACCTTCATGTATGGGTTAAGTGACGTCATTGGGTCTTGGAAAATCATCGCAATCTGCTCTGCACGAACTTTGTTCAGAGCAGCCTCTGGAAGGTTCAGGATTTCGTTACCTTCAAACTTTGCGCTACCAGAGATGATGCCGTTTTTAGCTAACAGGCCCATGATAGCGAATACCGTTTGAGATTTACCTGAACCAGACTCACCCACGATACCAAGCGTTTCGCCCTGGTTTAGTGAGAAGTTCAAATCGTTTACCGCGGTGACGATACCATCTTGTGTGGTAAATTCGACACGCAAGTCTTTGACATCTAATAGACTCATCATTGCTTCCTTAATCTTTATATTTTTAATTAGCGGTCTTTCGGGTCAAGCGCGTCGCGCAGACCATCACCAACATAGTTGAAGCAGAACAGAGTCACGACCATAAAGGCTGCCGGGAATGCAAGTTGCCAGATAGCAATTTCCATTGTTTGTGACCCTTCTTGGAGTAATGCGCCCCAACTTGTCATTGGCTCCTGAACGCCAAGACCAAGGAATGATAAGAATGACTCAGTCAGAATCATGCTTGGGATTAGCAGCGTTGAATAAACCGCTACGATACCCAGTACGTTCGGTACGATGTGACGAGTAATGATCTTCCATTTACTTACACCACATACGTGAGCCGCTTCGATGAATTCTTTGCTACGCAAGCTTAGAGTCTGACCACGTACAATACGCGCCATATCAAGCCAAGCAATCGCACCAATCGCTACGAAGATAAGGATGATGTTACGGCCAAAGAAGGTTACTAGTACGATAACCAGGAACATAAATGGAACCGCGTATAGGATCTCTAGTACACGCATCATCAGACGGTCTACTTTGCCGCCAATGAAGCCAGATGCCGCGCCGTAAAGTGTACCAATAAGTACAGCGACAAGTGCACCTAGTACACCAACCATTAACGAGATACGACCACCAATAAGGGTACGAACATATAGGTCACGACCTAAGCTATCAGTACCAAACCAGTGTTCCGCGCTTGGTCCAACGTGCATCGCATACCAGTCAGTATCATCGAAGGTATAAGGTGCGATCATTGGCAGGAAAATGACTGCCAATGTCATGATGAATAGAATTAGCAGACTCACCATTGCCGCTTTGTTACGCATAAAACGGATACGGGCGTCTTGCCACAAACTACGACCTTCAATCTCTAGATTCTCTGAGAATTTTTCGATCGCTTCTAGATTCTCTTTTTTCGTTAACATAACGATACGTCCCTGTTAGTAACGGATTTTCGGGTCTATTAACGCTAGCAAGATATCAACGACAGCGTTGAATAGGATGAATAGGAAACCAATTAGAATGGTAATTCCCATTACTAGCGAGTAGTCACGGTTAAATGCTGCGTTTACGAATAGCTTACCAATGCCTGGCAGGCCAAAAATTGTTTCGATTACAACAGAACCAGTAATGATACCTACGAATGCAGGACCCATGTAAGACACTACAGGAAGCAGCGCAGGCTTAAGTGCGTGCTTAAGAATAATGTAACGGTAGCTCAAGCCTTTCGCTCGCGCTGTACGGATAAAGTTACTGTTCAACGTTTCGATCATTGAACCACGTGTAATACGCGCAAAGGTAGCGATGTACAGGAATGACATACCCAGAACAGGCAGAACCATGTACTCGATTGCGCCGCCGTTCCAACCGCCGGCCGGGAACCAGCCTAAACCAATTGAGAAGATATAGATCAGAACGGGCGAGAACACGAAGGAGGGCAACACCACCCCTATCATGGACGTTGACATGACCGAATAGTCAAGCCAGGTATTCTGTTTTAGCGCAGCTAGCGTACCAACCGCCACACCGACGATTACGGTAAAAATAAACGCATAGAAGCCCACTTTTGCTGAAACCGGTAGTGCTTCAGCGACTAACTCATTTACTGTGTAGTCTTTGTACTTGAATGATGGGCCAAAATCACCTTGCAAAATATTGTCTAAATAGGTGGTGTATTGTTCAAAAAGGGGCTTATCCAGGCCGTACTTCTCGTTGATGTTCTGCATTACTTCAGGTGGCAAAGTTTTTTCAGATGAAAAAGGGTTACCTGGAGCAAAACGCATAAGGAAAAACGAAACGGTTATTAGGACAAGTAAGGTAGGAATTGCTTCCACAATACGAGTAAAAATTAACTTCAACATAATGCATCTCACATCTAAAAAAGTGCGCCCATAGCGCGAGCTACGGGCGCACTCAAATCTACTTCAATTTACTATTTGCTTTTGATGTACATATCTTTTGAGTAGATATTGTCCTGAGGGTTTTGATCAGGATAGCCGCCTACTGCTGTGCTCACTAGGCGTGGCTGAACGTACTGGTAAATCGGAGCGATTGGCATGTCTTGCGCAAGCTGAGCTTCAGCGATTGCGTAGAACTTGTTACGCTCACCTTCTGTCTTAGCTACGTTAACCGCATCGTTCATTGCTTTATCAAATACGTCGCTTGAGTATTTCTGATCGTTCGAACCGTTCTCAGTCATAGCAATTGCTAGGAATGTAGATGCTTCGTTGTAGTCCGCACACCAGCCTGCACGACGAACATCAAAGTTGCCTTGCTTACTGCTGTCTAGGTACGTTTTCCACTCTTGGTTTTCTAGCTTAACGTTTACAAAACCACCCAGAGATTTCTTCCACATAGATTGTACCGCTACAGCGATCTTCTTGTGGTTCTCAGATGTGTTGTAAAGAAGAGTGAAGTCTAGAGGTTTGCCTTGACCAAAGCCTGCTTCTCCTAGCAGTTCTTTTGCTTTAGCAATACGCTCTTTTTGAGATAGCTCTGCATACTCAGGTGCTTCTGGTGCGAAACCAGTAATACCGCTGTGAGTTAGAGCGAAAGCAGGTTTCTGGCCTTGACCAAGAATTGCTTTAGTAATGATGTCACGGTCGATTGTGTAAGAAAGAGCCTTACGTACACGAACATCATCGAATGGAGGACGTTGAGTGTTGAAGCCGTAGTAGTAAGTACATAGGTTTGGAGAAACCACTACGTTTTCTGGGTAATCTTTAGACAGACGACGGAACTGCTCGTTTGGCACTTCGTATGTTAGGTGAATTTCACCAGATAGGAAGCGGTTCATTTCCGCGTTTTGGTTTTCGATAGGTAGGAAAGTTACCTTATCAATTACTGTATCTTTGTTATCCCAGTAATTTGTGTTGCGCTCAAGAACAATCTTTTCGTTCACAACCCAGTCAGACAGTACGTATGCACCGTTACCCACGAAGTTACCTGGTTTAGTCCAGTTGCTACCGAATTTCTCTACTGTAGCTTTGTGAACTGGGTACATCGTAGTGTGTGCCATCATCTTAACAAAGTAAGGTAGTGGTACTTCTGTTTCTAGAACTAGTGTGTGATCGTCAACAGCTTTAACACCAAGCTCACTTACGTCTTTTTTGCCAGCAATGATGTCTTTAGCGTTCTTCATCTTGGTGTATTCGATGTACCAAGCATAAGGAGAAGCTGTTGCTGGATCTGCAGCACGTTTGAAGCTGTATTCAAAGTCGTAAGCAGTTACTGGGTCACCGTTAGACCATTTTGCGTCTTTACGGATCTTGAAAGTGAAAGTTTGGTTGTCTTCTGTAGTCCAAGACTCAGCAGCACCAGGGATTGTGTTACCTGGACCGTCTTGAATCACTAGCCCTTCCATCAGGTCACGTAGAACGTGTGACTCTGGAACACCTTCAACTTTGTGCGGATCAAGAGACGCTACTTCAGTACCGTTACCACGGACCAATTCTTGAACTTTAGCTAGTTGAGTGCCAGCAGGAACATCTGCTGCAAGTGTAGTAGTAGAAGTGGCAGCCACTGCCAATCCAGCACCTAGAAGTAGGGCTTGTGTGATTTTATTCTTGTACATGCATTAAACTCCGAGTTTTATGTATTGCATCCATGACTTCTTTGTATCTCACCAGAACGGCCAGTGATTTAGAACTGTTTTGCTCAAAAATTAAGCATAAAAATCTAAATTAATACAAAGATTGCGGCACACATTAGCAACCATTGAAGTAATTTGCCATAAAAATGTAGCAAAAAGTCGTATATATACGCGATTACGTCAATAAATTGGTAATAATCACTAGGAACTAAGAATTAATTAGATAAATGAAATAAAAATTCTTTCCGACGTAGATTGAAGTGCCAAATTATCTAATAAGAAGCTTTTTTAGCATCTTATGCTATATATTGTGCGGAAAAATTTACAAAAGTAATGCAATCCAGCTAACACTTAGCTACATTTGCCTTTGATAAAAGTAGGTTCTGTGAACTTAGTCACTTCACTTAAATTTACCAAAGTCTACTTATCATATTTCAGACATTAATCCCCATTATCAACCAAATAATAGATATTCCCATCATTAATACATGTGGGTTCATTTAGATTTTTTTATCAGAACAATCTGACGGACGGAAAATAGTTAACGCGGGTTGGAATAAGTTCTAAACGAGAATTCTAATGTTTAGACAAAAAGGAAAGGATTAAAATTAAAAAGCAGCAGATAGCAAAACGCCGCTAATAAAAGCGGCGTTTTTAATGGGTGGAAGCCCCAGCCACATCCCGGCACACAAGTCACTCGCTGCGGCTGCTTCCTTCCGGACCTGACCGAGTTCACGAGCTATTGTTGCGGGAGGACCAGGGCCTCCATAGATTCTTTTTCTTAGCATGGCTAAGGAGTGAGGGGATTATCAGTCATCCTCAGGGCTATTTCAAGTCAAACAAGCCAGAAAAGTCATCTTTTCGATTCAACTGCTTAGTGAGTAACCACTATTGGTTAAGACGAATCACTTTTGCAGCTTTTCTCACACTATGAGCACCTTCAGCCTGAGACTGTTTATGCTGATACATTTCCACATCCGCCTCATGAATCACCTCTTCGATACTCATAAAGCTCCTTCCCGAATATGAAGCGCCGTATGCGAGAGAGACTTCAAAAGAGATAGAATTATCCTGTGATACAAAAGGAACAGACGCGAACTTTCGCTTTAGCCTCACGACTTCTTCCTGATCGGCTTTGCCGACAAGAACAAACTCATCACCACCAATCCGATAGCTGGTACCACGCCAGTAACGACTAATGTAATCGGCCACTGTCTTAAGAACCTGGTCACCGACTTCATGGCCATAGTTGTCGTTAATCTGCTTAAAGCGATTTACATCCAGATAAATCAGTGTTTCATCACCATTGATGCCACTGCGATAACGCTGTTTCAACGCGCGACGGTTTCGTAATCGGGTCAGATTGTCGGTGTTAGACTGACTGTGCAGGTACATAGCGACCACCACTAAGAAGCCCAACACCATGACGAATAAAATTTGACTCTTTCGTGAAAAAGCTTGTTCTGCGTGTAGCGTTGCTTTCCAGTTCGGTTGGTAATCGTATTTGCCTATGATTCGCTCTACATCAATCATTTTGATTGCTCGTGAGAACAAGGGCGCCAATATCTCCCCTAGCTCGTTTCTGGCAAAGCCTATTGCAATAGGTGATTGATAGTAGCTACCAATCAATGTCTCTTCCGCCAGAGGTAATAGATCATTGGATTCACGCAAGCGAGTATTGAAGTTAGCACGGCTGGCCGCAAGATAATCTATTTCTCCAGCTAATAAAGCGTCAAATATTGAATCTCCGCTTGGATATGCGTGCAGCGCTTTGTTTGGTAAGCGCTGAGAAAGTAATTCCTGATAGAAATCATCTCTAATCACGCCGATACGCTCAGCGATCAACTCAGAAACGTTACTATACACATTGTCTTTGTACCCTTCCCTCTTAACTAAAATCGCTTCAGGATAATAATAAGGTGCTGAAAAATAGGCGATGTTTTTACGTGATTCGGAAATGGCGATTGGCGACAAAATATCAATATTCTGATCTATCAAATCATGGTACATGCTCTCCCAAGATTCATCGGAAGTGCTGACAAGATTACATTTCAACATCAAAATTTCACACGCCTGTAAGACCACATCTGCGGTTATACCGGTAATTGAACCATCCGGATGATAGGTGGCGTACTGACCTATGTTCTCTATTTTGACTCTTAACGGCTTTTGATAATTTATCCGACTATCAATGACCGCTTGGCGAAGTGCCTGTTTTCTTAAGTCAAACTGGTACTGCTTCACCGATTCACGCAACAGCTTCTGTACCTGTGCTCCATGAACATAACTTTCGATGGTTTTGAGCAGCTTCTGATGCTTACCTTTTGGCGACACGATAGAGACTGGCTTGATTGTTAACTGGTGATTGAGTAGCTGAGCATCAAATCCGGCGAGCAGCATAGGTTTAAGCTGATTAATCGCATCAATGACACCATCAACCTGACGCGTTTCAATTAAGGATTTAGCGTGCTCATGACCCCGGTATTCAACCAGAGTCATTTCTGGGTAGTTAGCGCGAATCAGTTCACCATAAATGGTACCAGCAGGCACCCCTACCGTAGCAACCTGATCTAAGTTGGCGTTCGTCAGGCTATATAGATAGGTGTATTCAATATTGGTTGGACTAGAAAACTCAAACAACGCAGCCCGTGCTTCTGTATAAGTCACGTTGGCAGCAAAATCTGCCTCTGAAGTTTTAACTGCATTAAGAATGGCGTTGAAACTAGGATAATAGACATACTCTACCTGCAGACCAAAGCGTTCAGAAACGGCGTCAAAAAGGATGCGCGAAACTACGTCATCCGCCTCCATCGCAACTTTGTACTTAGTGCCCGCATATGTAGTAGGTATCAGTAGCATGCAAGAAAAGAAAAACCACATGCGCCAAAGGTAAGCCATCCTAGCTTGTTCCTGTTTGAATAGTTATGAATTAATAATTATTGAAGTTGCTCATGCTAGCAACGCGGCGGGACAAAAATCACCGCCAGTAGCAACGCTAAATTGGTATACAAACAGGTACTTGCGTGATCTGAAGCACGTAATTAGTTCCTATCCGTTTAAATCATGCGCAATTCTGACACAACTGATTGAATATGCCAACCGCATACTCATAGCATTTTGATTGACTATTTATATATCCTGTTCTTGTTCGACACTACGCAGTATGTAATCAGTCATCCATGCCGTACCAAGCAAACAGATCCAGACGACAAATACCGGATTCGGCACTTCAATCGTAGGTGTAACAACCAGAGCGGCAAACCCTACCGTAGGCAACGTCCAACAAAGCAGTTTACTCCAACGGAATGAGCTCAGTTTGGACATACTCTCCATAGAAGCCATGATACCGGTAATACATAGTGCGACTAATACGGCATAGGATAAATCCGCCATCCATAACGGTAATATCAATCCTAAGGCCCACCAGCTATGTCTGTTTGAAGGTTTCCAGTGTGACACTGACCACCAAATTACGACCACTGAGGCGATCTGAACAAAAGTAATGACAGGTTCGCCAGCAAGCTTACCACCAGCTTGGGTAACCATGATGCCCACCATAAGAGTGGATACGATCAGCGCACTGGTTAGTACCACAGCCAAGCTACTGCGTTTAGAAAACGCGACCATGAGCAATGGGAACAGAACCCACAAGCTGACAGAAAGCGTAAACGGTTGATGAGGTAATGTCAGACCGTAAGTGGTCATTGCAGCCATCAGCGCCAATCCAGCGACACCGCCTTGAGGAAAGATCCACAATGCAGGTATGATTAGAGCCAGCACCGGAATATCCCCTTCACTGAGGCTGATACTCCGCGCGCAAACAACGGCCAATAGAGTCGTTACTAAGAACTGAAATGTAGAAAATACCATGCCCTCTCCTTATCCATTCCTTGGAACTCTGTACTAGGACACTCTGATTATGGACCAGTTTTTAATGCAAATCTTTGCTGTAATTCACCAAATTCCGTGTGGAAATGTCACGACTTACGGTGAGATCGCAAAACGCGCAGGTTATCCCGGTTATGCACGCCACGTTGGCAAAGCACTCGGTAATCTGCCTCAGGGTTCAAAACTACCTTGGCACCGAGTCGTAAATAGTCAGGGAAAGATTTCGCTAAAAGGACAAGATTTAGTCAGGCAAAGGACCAAATTGTTAGCGGAAGGAATTGAAGTAAGCGAGCAAGGAAAGTTGAGTTTAAGAAAGTATCAATGGCAGCCTTAACGGCTGCCATTGATTGATATTTAGTTACCCACGCCGATTAAACGTAGATTTACGTTATCTGTTTGCGCGTTATCAGTGATCACTGGGTATGAGGTGTCGGTGATAAAACGAAGTTTACCGTCAACTTCAATGCGTGCGCTGACGCTGTAACGATGACGAGCTTCAATCTTATTTGTATCGTACGCCAGGTCAAACTCAAAAGGTACTTGCGCACCATTCGTTTCGAAGCGATGTTTTGCAATCACCTTAGCCGGAGCATCTGCCAGAGAGATATCTTGTAGCGTAACCGTCACTACTGCATTGTCAGGTAATGCAATACGCTCACGGTAAGCCAGTGTACCTGTAACTGAATCCACTTGTGGCTGGTCCTGTTTATCTGAAGACTGACAACCTACCAAAACTGCACCCAATACAACCGACATCACTAACGCTAGTGCCTTTTTCATAAAGCCTCTCAATAACTGATTAAATTCGCGAGGATTATAGGTGGCAATTATGTGAATGTCATTGCACAAGTACAACTATTGACAATGTTTTGACTATGCTAGATTTACGATGACATTAAAAATTTAAACAGCTGTTTTATTTGTCAGTAACTGCGTAAAATATACCGAAACATCGTATTACAAGGTCACAATCATGAGTAAACCTCTAAACGAGTTATTGGATTTATTGCAATTAGAAAAGCTTGAAGAAGGACTTTTTAGAGGTCAGAGTGAAAACCTCGGCCTGCCACAAGTTTATGGTGGTCAGGTAATTGGCCAGGCACTCTCAGCAGCCCGCTATACCGTCGACCCTGACAGAACTGTTCACTCATTTCACAGTTACTTCCTCTACCCTGGTAATCCCGAAAAGCCGATCATTTATGATGTAGAGAACCTACGTGATGGTCGTAGTTTTAGCACCCGCCGTGTTAAAGCAATTCAAAATGGCCGCCCTATTTTCTACCTGACGGCCTCTTACCATGGTGATGCACCTGGCTTCGAACATCAGAATGTTATGCCGGATATTCCGGGACCAGAAAACTTTGCTTCAGAGTCTGAGCTTGCCTCGCAAATCGCTCACTTACTGCCAGAAAAGTTACAGAAAACTTTCTGCGGTGAGAAACCCATTGAGATGCGTCCAGTGACGGTAGTCAATCCGCTCAAACCTGAAAAGGCTGAGCCGAAGCAGTACCTATGGATCAAGGCTAACGGTACGGTGCCAGACAACCAGCTGATCCACCAGTACTTACTTGGTTACGCATCGGATTGGGGATTCCTGGTCACTGCACTTCATCCCCATGGCGTCTCCTTGATGACTCCTAAGTTTCAGGTCGCGACGATCGACCATTCAATCTGGTTCCATCGCCCGTTCAAAGTCGACGATTGGTTGCTTTACGCGATAGAGAGCCCGACAGCAAGTAATACCCGTGGTTTGGTTCGCGGTGAGATTTACAATCGCAATGGTGACCTTGTTGCCACCGCTGTCCAAGAAGGCGTAATGCGCTTTACCAATTAAGCAAAAAGCCTCCGAATGAAGTGACCCCGTAAAGTTGGACATTTCTGTTAAGCGGCTTTCAAGGCCTGAGTTCGATATTCTATCGGAGTCAGGCCTTTTAGTTTCACTTTTATACGTTTGGTATTGTAGTACTCGATGTATTC